>JADMIO010854415.1_pt1 | contig 56466 bp, 16 predicted proteins | sample 8958161 | NCBI WGS metagenome assembly JADMIO01 (sample SAMN16585339, study PRJNA669376) | soil metagenome | isolation source: Crop rotation soil | place: USA: Cullars Rotation, Alabama | collected 2011
GGCCGCGACTTCAAGTCACGTGAATTCCAAGCTTCGGATCCCACTGTGCTGGAAAGGCATTGCTCGAATCACCCGTCGCGGTCACCGTCAGCGAGCCCAGGTCGCCTGCGATGGACACGTTCGCGTCCACCGATGCGTCGGTCGCGTCGCCCGTCGTGGTGACAGTGAGCGAGCCGATGTGGCCACTTGCGTTATGGAGGTCGAGCGTCGCTTCCGAGCTTCTCGCCGAGGCCTGCACGAGAATGTCGCCGCTCGCCATGGTGACAGCGCCGAACACGCCCTCGCCGAAGTCAATGCGATCGATGGCCAGATTGGCGTTTGCATCCTCGCTGGACGCCAAGACCTGGATGCCGCCCACATGCCCGTCCATGTGCACATCCACCGAGGCGAGTGCGTCAGCGGAAGTCGCGCTGACATTGATCTCGGAAATGCTGCCACCGCCGCTCAGGAAGATACTCGCGTCCGCCTCCGCGCTTTGCGCGGCTGCCGTCACGTTGAGCGACTGGATACTGCCGCCGTGGGCGGTCAGATCCAGGTCCGCTTCCGAGCTGCGGCCCGAAGCCGTGACGTTGACGATGCTGTCGTCCATGGTCACATTGCCCGAGATGTCGGCCGAGGCTTCCGAACTGAAGCCAGAGGCCGTGACATTCACCGAGCCGAGCGTGCCGTTGAGGCTGATGTCGGCGCTCGCCTCCGAGCTGCCGCCGGAAGCCTCGACGCTCACCGAACCCAGCGTGCCGTCTATCGTGACGTCTGCGCTCGCTTCAGAGCTGCCTCCGGACGCGCTGACGGTCAGCGTTCCGACGTCGCCGCTGATCGTGAGATTGAGGGACGCTTCGGAGCTCTGGCCGGAAGCTTCTACGTCGCCGGAAATGACGTTTCCATGCATGACGACGTTGGCCCTCGCCTCGGAGCTCGTGCCGCTGGCCCGGATGTTAAGGGCGGTGATGGTGCCGCCGACCCCGGTCGCCGGACCGTGCTCGATGACGCCAAGGTCGAGATGCGCTTCCGAGCTGAACCCGGACGCCGTGACGTTGATGACGCTGTCATCCATCACCAAGTCGGGCGGAAGGAGGAACACTCCGCTGCTGGCGGCCGTGACCTGCACGAAGGCTTCCGCGCTCGCGCCGGAGGCCTCGACGTTGATGTCGCCCACGCTTCCGAACATCGACGCATGTACGGTCGCGTCGGAGCTGGTGCCCGAGGCGCGAACGTCCATCGACGCGATGCGGCCGCCGGCCGCGTCGAGGTTCAGGTTCGCTTCCGAGCTGAACCCGGAGGACGTGACGCTAATGACAGCGTCGTTCATGGTCAGGTCGCCGGAGATATTGAGGCGCACCTCGGCGCTGCCCCCCGAAGCTTCCACGTTGATGGAGCTGATCGTCCCGGAGAGATCGGTGCCCTCCCCGAACGCGAGGGACGCTTCCGCGGAGAACCCCGACGCAGTGACGCTGATGGCGCTGTTGTCCAGCGTGACATGGCCATCGATGTTGGCGAAGGCTTCGGCGCTCGCGCCTGAGGCGTCTATGTTGATCGAGCCGATGTCGCCGCTGATCGAAAGGTCGAGCTCGGCGCGCACCTCGGTTGAGGACGTGGTCGAGTCGCCGGCAGCGGTGACGTTGATGCTCCCGATGTCGCCGGTCATCTCGATGTTGGCCGTCGCCGTGATCGAGCCCGTGCCTTCGTCGGAGTTGCCGCTGGCATTGCCGTGGGCCACGACATTGAGCGAACCGATGTTGCCGTCGAGGTGACCGATGCCGACGTGAGCAGAGATGTCGAGGGATCCGTTTGATGCATCACCGGACACGCCGACGCTGAGCGACATGATGTCGCCGCTTACGTGGCTGAAAGCCAGGTCGGCGTGCGCGCCGCCGCCATCCGCGGTCACATTGATGTCGTTGCAGCCGCCCGAGAACGTCACGGAATGGGCGCCTTCGCCGTGCAGGAAGGCGTCCGAGCTGCTGCCCGATGCGGTGACACTGATGTCGGCATCGACGAAGGTCAGGTCGCCGCTGTTCAGCGTGACGCCGGCCTCGGCGGAGTAGCCCGAGGCGTGCACACCGAGCGAGCTGATGGTGCCGCTGATTGAGTTCAGCTGGAGGCTGGCTTCCGCGCTGGTGTCGGTAGCGTTGACTGAGATATGGCTGCCGTCCAGATTGAAAGATCCGAAGGGACCTTCACCGAGCGTAAGGCTGGCCTCGCTGCTGAAGGCTGAGGCCGTGATCGTGATGTCGTGGGCCGAGCCGCCCAGGAGGAGCGTGGCGTCGGCTTCGGAGCTTGCGCCCGAGGCCTCGATGTTGATGTTGTTCACCGTGCCGGAGAAGGACAGCCCGACGTTGAGTTCGGCGTCCATGCCGCCCGCCCGAAGCGTAAACGAGTCGATGGTGCCGACCGGAACCACCGGACCGTCCGCCTCCAGATTCGCGTCGGAGAAATCGCCGTCTCCCGCGACGAGGATGTCGCCGCTGACGAAGCCGAACAGGCCGCTGCCTTCGCCGAGCGTAACGGTCGCCCGCGAGTAGGCACCCGAAGCCTGGACCGTCAGATGATCCATGGGTCCGTTGACGTCGAGCAGGCGGACGCGAACGTCGGAGCTGTCGCCCGACGCGATGGCGATCACGTCTGCCGCATCGGCCGAGGTGGAGCCGAAGCTGTAGTCGCCCGAAATGCGAATGCGGACGTCGGAGCTCTTGCCCGAGGCCGTCGCAATGACGTCACCCAGGTCACCATGCAAGCTGATATCGACGGACGCCTCCGACGACTTTCCGGACGCGGTAGCGTTGATGGAATTGATGCTGCCGACGGCGTGGTGCACCGCGACCTCGGAAAAGGAATGCACACCCGAGGCGGTGGACGTAATGTCGCCGCTGGCCATCGTGACAGTGGCGGCCTCGCCGACATAGACCTCGGCTTCGGTGCTCTGGCCGGCGGAAATGGCGGAGATATCCCCCACGCTACCGCCGAAGGTGAGGTCGAGGATGGCTTCGGTCGACTGGCCCGAAGCGCGCGCGGTGATCGAAGCGATGCTGCCGCTGAGGGTAGCGCCGCTGAGGTCGAGCTCGGCCTGCGAATGGTATCCGTCTGCGGCGATGAGGATGTCGCTGTCCGTCAGCGCGACGTTACCCGAAAGGTGCAGCGCAGCGTCGCCGCTGGTACCGGTAGCCTGCACCGTGAGGTCTCCGGCCGTGCCATTGACGGCAACGTCAGCGGAAGCGTGCGAATCATTGCCGCCTGCAATTACGGAAATCGCGGCGACATCGCCGGAAATGCTCAATTCCGCCGATGCCATGCTGGCATTACCGTTAGCGGTCACCTGCAGCGAGGCAACGCTGCCTGCAACGGGGTCCATCTCAAAGTCGGCGCGACCATGCGCACCCGACGCGCTCACGGAGATGTCTCCGCTGACGATGCTGAGCGTGCCTTCGGAGCCGATGCGGGCTATGGCGTCGGACGACTGGCCCGCCGCCTCCACCGACACGCTGAAAATCGTCCCGCTCAAATCAACGTCGGCGGAAGCAACCGCCAGGGTGGCGGCGGCGGACGTGCCAACGGAAATCGAATGAATGGTTCCGTTGAGGCCGTGGACTTCGGCTGAAGCAGTCGAGCCGTTGCCGCTCGCCTCGATGTTGAGCGAGAGGATGTCGCCCGAGACGTTGCTGATCTCGAGGTCGGCGCTCGAGTCGGTACCTGAGGCGCTGACGGTAATGGAGCTGCCATCGAACGTCACGCCGCCGTCCACGTAGAGCTCGGACTGCGAATCGCTGCCGCTCGCGGCGGACGTCAGGTCGGTGACGACCACGCCCGCGCCCTGGATGCCTACGTTGGCGTCGGAGCTCGTCCCGCTTGCAGTCGCCTCGACGGACGAAATGGTGCCAATCGCGTTGGAGACGCTGAAGATCGCATCCGAGCTCAGGGCGCTGGCGCTGAGCTGGATGACGCTGTCGATCATTTCGACCGGCGCCGCGGTGCTCTGGTTGACGCCCAGAACCGCCATGGCATCGTTGCTCGAAGCGGTTACGGTCACATCGCCGAGGCCGGCGTCGTAATCCGGGTTGCTGCTGTCGAGATTGATCGACGCGACGGTGCCGAGGTGGCTGGTAGCGGCCGTCACTGTAAGCAGGGAAATCCCGCTCGCCGCATCACGCGGACCGGTGTCGGTGTTTTCGATCGCGACCAGGCTATTCGGGATGGTCGTCAGATCGGTGGTATCGGCGAACTGGAAGGTCGTGCCGTCGCCCGAGGTGAAGCTCGAGCCGCCGTCGGTGCTGTACTGGAAGCCGGTGACGTTGGCGCCGGTGAGGTCCACTGTCGCCATGCCGGAGCCGTCGAAGGTCAGGTTGAACGGCGCGGTGACGCCGGTGGTGACGGTGACGACGATTTCCTGCGTGGTCTCGTTGGTGCCGTCGCTCGCGACGACCTGCAGCGTGTAGCTCGACTGGTGTGCGTAGTCCGCCGGATCGTTGAGCGTCAGCTCGCCGGTGGCCGCGTTGAAGGTGAACTTGGCCGCATCGCCGAAGTCCGGTACCAGGCTGAGCGTGACGGTATCGCCGTCGGCGTCGTCGGCAACAGCGGTGAGAATCAGCTCACCTGAGGGGCCGTGCTCCGCAACGATCGCTGCCGGCGAGGACGTGAATGCCGGCGAGTTGTCGTTGAGGTTGTTGACGGTGATCGCCACCGCCTTGGTGGTGGTGTTGGTGCCGTCGCTGCCGTTGACGGTGATGTTGTAGACGTTGTCGCCGCCGGCGTCGCCGGGAATCTCGTGGTCGGGCACGTCGTTGAACGTGACTTCGCCGCTGGCGTTGATGCTGAAGAGCGCGGCATCCGCGCCCGTGAGGCTCCAAGTAAGCGTGGCGCCTTCCGGGTCGGTGCCGGTCGCAGTGTAGACGACGCCGGTCGCGTTCTCATCGATGGTGCCGCTTGTGCCGGAGGTGATCGACGGCGCTTCGTTCACGTTGGTGACCGTGACCGCAACCGCTTTGGTCGTGGTGTTCGTGCCGTCGCTGGCGTTGACGACGATGTTGTAGACGTTGTCGGCGCCCGCGTCGGTCGGCGCCTCGAAGTTCGGGCTGGTGTTGAAAGTCACTGCGCCGCTGGCGCTGATGCTGAACTTCGACGCATCCGCGCCGGTCAGGCTCCAGATGAGCGGTGACGTCCCCTCCGGATCGGTCCCCGTCGCCTGGTAGACCGTGCCGGTCGCGTTCTCGGCGAAGTTTGCGGTGGTGCCCGAGGTGATCGAGGGCGCCTCGTTCACGTTGGTCACGCCGATGGTGACGACTTGCGTGGAGGTCAGTGTGCCGTCGGAGACCTGGACGGTGATCTGGTGGCTTTGCGCGGTCTCGAAGTCGGTCGCGCCGGCGACGGTGACCTGGCCGGTGGCGCCGTTGATGGCGAACTTGCCGCCGGCATTGTCGGTGAGGCTGTAAGTGAGGTTGTCACCCTCCGTGTCGGCCGCCTGCGCGGTGAAGACCACGGTGCCGTTGACCGAATTTTCGGCCACGTTCGCGGTCGCAGCCGAAACGAACACCGGCGCGGTGTTCGCGTGGTCGAGCGCGCCCGTGGCGAGGTCGGTGAGCGAGCCCGAGCCGGCATTGGGGTCGAGCGTGGTCGCCTGGTCGATGGCGGTGTTCGCGGCCACGACGGCGTTGACGTTGACGCCGGCCACGCCGGTGTAGATCTGGTTAAGGTCGGTGACGTTGGTGAGGTCGACGGGCGTACCCGCGCCGGAAGTCGCGGAAAGGTTGTCGAACACCATGTCGCCGTTGCCGTTCGACAGCACGACGGCCGCCACGATCTGGGTTGCGATCTTCTGCACCGCAAGCGCCGTGGCATCGCCCGGGGCGGCCGCGAGCGGATCGTAGGTGGTGATGTTGAGCCCGGCGGGAATGCCGAGCGACGCCTTGATTGCGGTCTGCGCCGCGGCCGCGTCGGCCGTCGGATTGTTCTCGATATACGTCTGCAGCACCGTCGTCAGCGGGTTGATGACGGTGGAGCCCTGCGGCGCCTTGAGGATGATCTCGTTCGGCAGGCCGGTGTCGATGTTGGTGCCTCCGATGGCGAGGATCGGGCCATTGGCCGCGACCGAGACGTCGAAGTTGCCGTTCTCGTCGGTGACCTCGCCGGTGTCCTCGCCTTCGTCCTCGACGCCGTTCTTGTTCGCGTCGACGATGATGCGCGCGCCGCTGACGTAGCCGTCCACTACGCGGCCGACCAGGCGGAAAAGTCCGCCGCCCGAATCGCCGCCGCCGCCGCCGCCTGCTGCTGCGGCCGCTGCGGCCAGACCGACGCCGAGCAGGCCGACGGTTCCGGCGCTCACCGCGCCGGCGCCTGCTGCAGCGGCTTCCACTGCCACTGTGCCTTCTGCGGCCGCAGTACCGGCGGCAGCGCCTCCGGCCGTCCCTGCAGTGCTGGCTGCGGGCGCGGCCTGCGCGAGCACCATCGGCTCGGCGGTGTCTACGCTCGCGGCGTTGGGATCGAAGTCGGTGTTTTCGTTGCCAGCCGCATCGGCAGGCTGGTCTTCCGCGCTGTCGTCGACGACGCGGTCGACGAGATCGGCTTTAGCGACCTTCTGGTGGGGAGGAACCTCCGGCTGGGCGGGCGCCGGAATTGCGGCGGCTGGAGTCGGGAGAACTGTTCCCTTGAGCACGTCTGCGGAAACGGTTTTCGAGCCGTCTGTCTTCTTCATTCTTGAATCCCCCTAAAGCCTGATTGCTGAAACGTTTTTTCGCGACGCAGTGTCGCCAAATTGCTACGCGATTCTCGGGGTTTTGCCGAACGAAGAAAAGCGGATTTCGCGGGGTTTTTCGCGTTTGACGTGACTTAGTTCACGTCAAACGACTGCAAGATTACGCAAGCGGGGATTGACTAACTCTAGATGATGTGCTCCGCGTGTAAAAACTCCAGCACTTTGTCGCTCGCGCCCGACGGCGACGTCGTCGCCGTGTCGAGGCGCAGCTCGGGCGCTTCCGGCGCCTCGTAAGGCGAATCGATGCCGGTGAAATTCTTCAATTCGCCGCGGCGTGCCTTGCCGTAGAGCCCTTTCGGGTCGCGCTGCTCGGCGAGCGCCAGCGGCGCGTCGACAAAGACCTCGATGAACTCGCCGGCGGGGAAAAGCTCGCGCGCAGCGCGCCGCTCGCTGCGGTAGGGCGAGATGAGCGAAACCAGCACGATCAGGCCGGCGTCGGCGAGCAGCTTCGCCACCTCCGCCACGCGGCGCACGTTCTCGACCCGGTCCGCCGCGGTGAAGCCGAGGTCGCGGTTGAGGCCATGGCGCACGTTGTCGCCGTCCAGCACGTAGGTATGGCGGCCCTGGGCATGCAGCGCCCGATCCACCAGGTTGGCGATGGTGGATTTACCCGCGCCCGACAGGCCGGTGAGCCAGATCACGGCCGGACGCTGCCCCTTCAGGCGCGCGCGCGCCGCGCGGTCGACGGCGAGGGAGTGCGGATGGATGTTGTGCGCCCTGCGTAATGCGAAGTGCAGCAGGCCGGCACCCACCATCTCCCCGGTTTCACGGTCGACCAGGCGGAAGCTGCCCCGCTCGCGGTCTTCCGCATAGGGCTCGAACGCGATGGCATGGTCGAGCGCGAGGTTGCAGACGCCGATGTCGCCCGCCTCCAGCGTCCTCGCCGCGAGATGCTCGTGGGTTTCGGGATCCAGGCGGAACTTGGGCGCGTTCGGCACCGCCGTGGCCGCGCCGGCGCTCGCCTGCAGCAAATAGCCGCGCCCGCCGAGCAGCGGCTCCTTTCCGAGCCAGATCACCGTGGCCTCGAACTGGTCCGCGACCTCGCCCCTGGGCGGAGGCGCCTCGCCGCCGGGCGGCAGCTTTTCCAGCCACGCGGGCACGGACGCGGGCGCGAGCGTGGTCAGCCCGTCGAGCGAATGCGAGGAATCGGTCGCGATCGCCACCTGGGGCACGCGCATCAGCGCGAGCAGCCTGCACTGGCGGCGGATCTCCGGCGTCGCGCCGCCGGCGTCGAGGTAGACCACCGCAGCATCGGCGCCCGGCGCGTCGGAAACGACGTCGCGCAGGATCCGGAAGCGACCGGCCAGCGACGCCGCCGCGCGGGCCGCGAGCGCCGGATCACCGCACACGAGCACGCGGAGGCCGCTCATGCGGGCGGGAATTGCAGCTGCACCTGCATGTGCGCCCACGGAATGTTCGCCGGTCGCCCGCGCCAGAGCGCCTGATGCACGGCGGCGTAGTCGCGCACCAGCGCTTGCACCTTCGCGCGTCGCTCGACACCCTCCTCCGGTGGGCGAAACGGGGTGCCGACGTCGACCACGACGCGCCCATCGGGGTTGACCAGCACCGCGGCGGGCACCACCGTCGCGCCAGCCTCGAGCGCGATCTCGGCGAAGGTCAGGCGATAGGCCCGGCTGCGGCCGAACGCCGGCAGGTCGAGCTGCTGGCCGCCTTTCTGGCCGTCGGCCATGACGTGCACCGTGCCGCCTTTCTTGAGCAGCGCGAGCGCTTCGCGCAGCTCCCGGGCGCTCTCCACCACGCGCATCTTCGGATCGTGGAACTGCTCGCGGTCCTTGTCGAAGGTCCATTGCCAGAGCGTGAGGCCCGCGTCGATGCCTTCGTGGCGCAGCCAGGTCCAGAACAGCTCGCCGAGCACGGTATGGGTGTGCGCGACGACGAGGCCGCGCCCTGCCGCGCGCGCAGCGAGCAGGTTTTCCTTGCCGCTCGCGGTGCAAAGCGCGCCGAATTCCTCCCGCCCCACCTCCTGAAGCTCGTCGCCGAAGGCGCGCGCGCAGGCATGCGTCACCAGGCTGCGCTGGACGAAGGCCTTGGGGTCGCGCGCGCCGATGCCGGTGTCCCTGGAGAAGCGCAGCACCAGGTCGCTCTCGATCGGAAACACGGTGCGCTGGAACCACGCCTCGCCGCACAGGTTCTGCAGCGAGCGCACGATGGCCAGGTAGACCTGGGCGCCCATGCCGCCCTGCACGCCGCCCTGGTAGCTCCGGCGCAGCATGGCGAAGAAGCTCTCGCGCAGCGGATCGCCGCTGTCGACCTTCGAGGTGCTGTTGGGGCCCGCCACTGCGCTATTTGAGCATCGCCTGCAGGTGGTCGGACCGGGCGGTGAGCTCCGATGCGGCGAACATCAGCGCCTTCGCCTTGGCGTCGGTGAGCTTGACGATGTTGCGCGCCTCGTCGCCGACCATGCCCTCGATGCGGTACTGCGGCAGCGCGAGCGCGCGCGCCATTTCCATGCGCCCCTGCAGCTGGCGCTCGTAGATGGCGATGTGCTGCTCGGCACGCTGCGGCGACTTGAACAGGCGGTCGATCGACCAGGCCGCCGCGCGCGCCGAGTACATGCCGAGCACCACGCCGACCGAGAAGATCGGGTCGACGAAGCCCGACGCATCGCCGACGAGGAAGAAGCCGGGGCCGGCGACGCGCGAAGAGCGATAGGAGTAATCGCGCACCATGCGGACCGAGCCTTCGATGAAGCGCGCCTCCGACAGCAGCCCGCTCAGGCGCGGCAGGCTGGCGCAGCGCTCGAGGAAAAACTCGTCCCAGCTGCGCTCGCCGCGCTTCGCCTTCGCCATGTCCATCGGCAGCACGAAGCCGATGCTGACGCAGTCGCGCAGCATGATGTGCCAGCACCAGCCCCAGTCGCCGGCGTCGGGCAGGGAGCTGACGAAGGTGGTGGGCGGAACCTTGTAGACCGATTCGGCGGGGTAGGTGTTGCCGTCGGCGGCGAAGTACTTCGAGCCGGTGAAGTAGCCCCACACGCTCATGAAGCGAAACGCGTCGTCGATGGCGCGCACCCCGAGCTGGCGCCCGAGCAGCGCCGTCTGGCCGCTCGCGTCCACCACCACACGGCAGTCGATGTCGTGCAGCGCGCCGGTTTCGCCGACCGGCCGACAGGAAACGCGCGCGCCGCGGCCTGCGCCCAGCTCGACTGCGCCGACAGCCACCTGCTCGAACACCTTCGCGCCCTCCCCGCGCGCATGCTCGAAAAGGATGCGGTCGAAGCGGTCGCGCTCGACGTGCATCGCCGGGCGCGTGTAGCCGAAATCCTTGAATGCGAGCCGGCGCGTCTCGCCGTGCCAGTCCACCGTGCCGCCCGCCTTGCAGACGAACCCGTCGGCGAGGATCTTCTCGGTCACGCCCGCCTCGTCGCAGTACTTCCAGAAGTCGGGGATCAGGCTCTCGCCTACCTGCGGGCGCGGATGGCGCTCTTTCTCGAGCAGCACGACGTCGTAGCCCGCGCGCGCGAGATAGCACGCGGCGAGGCTTCCCGACGGGCCGCCGCCGACGACCACCGCGTCGCAGGAAGCCGGCAGGCCGGTCACGCGCCCTTCCCGGTCTTGCCCTCGATCAGGGCGGCGATCTGCGCCAGCGTGGCGAAGTTCTCGAACAGAATTTCCTCCGGTGCGATGCTGACCGGGTAGTGCTCCTCGATGTACGCGATCAGCTTGAACAGGCCGAGCGAATCGATCAGTCCCGACTCGATGATCGGGAAGTCGTCTGCCGGCAAGGCGTCGGGCTTGCGGCTGGCGAGCTCATTGACGATGTACTCGGCCAGGCGCCTGGTGATTTCCTGCTGCGGCATTTGCCTGCTCCTTCTGCAGCGTGCTGCGATCTAGCTTGCCGCTCGAGGTCTTCGGCAGCGCGTCGAGGAATACGAAATCCTCCGGAATCATATAGGGCGGCAGGGACTCCGCGCAAAAGGCCGCTAGCTCGCGCCGCATGTCGGGCTGCGCGGACGCTGCCCCGAGGCGCGGCACCACCACCGCGCGCAGCACGCAGCCGAACTCCGGATGCGGGCGGGTGACGACGGCGGCCTCCGCGACAGCGGCGTGGCGGTACAGCGCCGCCTCGACCTCGCCGAGCTCGATGCGGTAGCCGCGGCTCTTGACCTGGGCATCGCGCCGGCCGTGAAAGTGCAGCTCGCCCTGCGCGTCCCGCCGCACGAGGTCGCCGGTCCGGTAGAGCCGCCGGGAAGCATCCTGGGGATGCGCGATCAGCGCACGCGCGGTCCGCTCCGGATCGTCCCAGTAGCCCTCCATCAGGCTCGGGCCGCCGACAAGCAGCTCGTCGTCGGCCACCAGCGCTTCGGCGTATGGGCAGGCGCGGCCGATCGGCAGCGGCGGGCTGTCGGGCGGCGGCGGCCCGGGCACGCGATAGAAGGTGCACACGTTGCTCTCCGTCGGGCCGTAGAGGTTGAAGTAGGCCGGCGCGGGCAATTGCGTCATCAGCGCGCGCAGGTGCTCGACGGGAAAAGGCTCGCCGGCGAAGAGCACGCAGCGCAGCGCCGCATAGGGAAAGCGCTCAAGGGCACCGTTCAGCGCAAGCTGCACCAGCGCCGAGGGCACCGAGTACCACACCGTGATCGCCGTCTTTTCGATCCATTCGGCGAGGTTGCGCGCGAAGAGCGCCGTGCCCGGCGGCACCAGCGCTACGCTCGCGCCGGCCGCCGCGGCGGCGAAAAGGTCGAACACCGACAGGTCGAAGTGCAGCGGCGCGTGGCTCGCGAGCCGGTCTTCGGGCCGCAGCGCGAATTGCGCGACCGCCCAGTCGACGAACGCGAGCGCCGCGCGATGGCCGAGCATCACGCCCTTCGGCTCGCCGGTCGAGCCGGACGTGTAGAGGATGTAGGCGAGGTCGTCGGCGCCGTTTCCGGCGTCCGCCGGGGCCCGGCCCGTAGCGAGCGCCTCGGACCAAGGCAGGGCACCGCCCGCCGCGGAGTCGACGCCGATCAGGCACGCCGGGCGCTCGCGAAGCGCGCCGAGCAGCGGCTCGAGGAGATTCGCACCGCAGATCAGGCCGCGCAGGCGGGCGTTGGCTGCCACGAACGCGGTGCGCTTCATCGGCGCGCGCGGGTCGAGCGGCACATAGGCCGCGCCGGCCTTGAGAACGCCGTACAGCGCGACGACGGCCTCGATCGACTTGTCGAGGTGCAGGCCGACGCGCTCGCCGCGCGTCACGCCCCCGGCCTGCAGCGCCGCCGCCAGCCGGTCGGATTGCTCGTCGAGGGCCCGGTAGCTGAGCGAGCCGCCCTGGGCGACGACCGCCGGCCGCTCCGGCCACTGCCGCGCGCTCGCGCGCAGGCGCTGGTGCAGCAGTCCTGCCCTCAACCCAGGCCCATCCACTGCGCAAGGAGCTGGCGCTGGATTTCCGAGGTGCCGGAGAAGATGCGGGCGGCCAGCGCATCGCGCAGGTCGCGCTCCACCTCGGTCGCGGTGAGGTAGCCCGCGCCGCCGTGGATCTGCACGGCGTCGAGCGAGGACTGCACCCACGACTCGCCGATGTGCAGCTTGGCCATTGCCGCCTCCGCCACCGCGGATCGGCCCAGGCTCTTCAGCCAGGCCACCTTGTAGAGCAGCATGCGCGCGGTCTCGAGCCGCAGGCTCATGTCCACGAGCTTCGACGAGACGAGCTGGAAGGCGCCGATCGGCTTGCCGAACTGGCGGCGCGAGCGCGCGTAGCTGCGGCAGGTCTCGAGCTGGCGCTGCATCGCGCCGAGCGCGCTTGCCAAAATGAAGCCGCGCTCCCATTCCATCGCGGTGCTGAAGAGCGCGAGCCCGGCGCCTTCGGCGCCGAGGCGGTTCGCGGCCGGCACTTCGCAATCTTCCAGCACCAGCTCGCCCATCGCCGCGGTGCGCAGGCCCGACTTTTCCGCCGCCGGCCCCATGCGCGCGCCGCGCACGCCCGGCTCGACCAGGAACCCGCTGATGCCGCGCGTGCCGAGCGCGGGATCGCGCGTGGCGAGGACCAGCACCAGCCCGGCCACCGGCCCGTTGGTGACATAGACCTTGCGCCCGTTCAGGACATAGCGCTCTCCGCGCTGCTCGGCGTGGGTGCGCATGCTGTAGGCATCGGAGCCGGCCTCGGGCTCGGTCATCGCGAGCGCGCCGATGCGCTCGCCCGAGCACAGCGCAGGAAGGTAGCGCTGCTTCTGCGCGTCGTTGCCGAAGGTGAGCAGCGGGAACACGCAGCCCCAGAGGTGCGCGTTGAGCGCGAAGCACAGGCCGTTGTCGCGGCAGCCGTAGCCCAATCCCTCGAGCGCAGCGGCGATCGAGACCGGGTCGCAGCCCTGGCCGCCCCATTTACCGGGAACCGGCAGGCCCGCGAGCCCCTGCTTCGCGCACGCGCGCCAGCCTTCCGCGTCGAAGCGCTGCTCGCGGTCGCCGCGCAGCACGTCCTTGCCGAGCGCCGACTGCGCGAACCGCGCGGTCGCCGCCTTCAGCTCGGCCTGCTGCGGCGTCAGCGCGAAATCCATCGGGGCGATTTCATTCTATCTCGCAGCGAAAATCCTCGTACTTGCCGTTGGCCGTGCGCGCGATGGATTGCGCGTACGCGATTGCCAGCTCGAAGCCGCCGCCCAGGTCGCGCAGGAACGCCTCGCGCACGCTCGCCTCCTCCTTCGCGCTCAGCGGCCGCGCGACCACCAGCACGAGCTCCATGCGCGCCGGGGCGCGCTGCACGAGCTGGAACTGGCGCACGGGCGCGATGCGGCCGAGCGAATCGCCGCTCGGCAGGCTCGGCCAGCGCTGGCGGCCGTCGGGCGTGCGCATCATGTTGCGCGTGCGGCCGACCAGGCGCGCGAGCACCGGCAGGCCGCGGCCGCACGCGCAGCGCGCGCCCGCTTCGGCGTAGTCGCCCAGCTCGTAGCGGATGAGGGGCGTGCCGAAGTTATGCAGGTCGGTCACCAGCACGCGACCGACCTGGCCCGGCGCGCACGCGCGGCCCGCCTCGTCCACCACCTCGACGATCAGGTTTTCGGACTGCACGTGGTAGTGCTCGTGGTCCGGGCATTGGAAAGCGATCGGCCCGGTCTCTTCGCAACTGTAGATGTCGGTGACGCCCACGCCGAAGGCGCGGCGCACGAGCTCGCGCAGCCCCGGCGGCAGCGACTCGGCGTAGGTGCTCGCCTGCTTCAGGCCCGGCAGCGTGACCTTGCGCGCGAGGGCCTCGACAGCGAGCGCGCGCAGGTTGGTCGGGAACGTGGACAGGTAAGCCGGCTTCACGCGCTGCAGCCACGCGAGCTGCTCGTCCACGGTGGCGCGGATGCTGAGCACGTCCATCGGCCGCGTGGCATACCCCTGCCCCCAATCGGGCGCCCGCGCACCGTCGGGCGGCAGCGCGAACCCGGCGCGCACGTTGCGGATGGTCGCCGCGGGCAGCGTCAGGTCGCGGCGATGCCAGCGGTGCTCGCGCAGGTAGAGCGCGCGGCGGAACACCCCGCTCACCGCGGTCGCCTTCACCTCCACCGGTCGTCCGGTGGAGCCGCTCGAGCGGATGGTTTGCACGGGCTGGTGCTGCTTCGGCAGCGCGGCGCCGAGGAACGCCTCCGGCTCGGACTGGAGCTGCGCGCGCGCCAGGACCGGCAGCGAGCGCAGCAGGTCCGGCCCGACGCGCCCCGCGGACGGCAGCACGCGGCGGTAGTACGGCACCGTGCGTTTCGCATACGCGAGCAGCAGCGCAAGCTGGCGGTACTGCATGGCCGCGATCCGCTGGGCGGGCCACCATTCCGACTGCTGCAGCTGGTCGTGCAGCGCGAGCGACGCCATCACGTCGGGCTTCGGCAGCGCGGGCCAGGTGATGCCCGGCGTCGCCGAATCGACCACGCCGGCCACCCTCGCGGGCCGCTTCGCGCCGGGGTCAGCGGCCATGCTTGAGCCGTTCCATCACGAGCTGAGCCGCCCGGCGCTTGTCCACCTTCCCGGCCGCGGTGCGCGGCAACTCGGGCAGCACGACGATCCGCTGCGGCGCGCGCACGCCAAGGCGCTCGGCGCAGTAGCGCGCGAGCGCCTGCGCGTCCGCGCCGCGCGACACCGCCACGGCCGCCGGAACGTGCTGGTGGACGTCCGAGGCGAGCGGAAAGGCGGCTGCCTCGACGACATCGGCATGCGCGTGCAGCACGTCCTCGATCTCGTCGGGATAGATCTTCAAGCCGTCGTAGTTCATGAGGTCGTCCACCCGCCCGCGGAAATAGAGCATGCCGTGCGCATCGAGCTCGCCGAGGTCGCCAGGGTAGTACCAGCCGTCGCGGAAGGTGCGCGCCGTGGCGGCCGGATTGTCCATGTAGGCGTTCGCCATCCCGGCCATGCGCACGCGGATGCGGCCGGGTTGGCCGGCCGGCAGCGGCCGGCCGTCCTCGTCGACCACTTGCAGCTCCACGCCGGGCACGGCGGCGCCGAGCGTGCCCGGGAATCGGTCGAGCGTTTCGCCTGCGGCCACCGTGAACGGGGAGCCGACCTCGTTCGTGCCATAGCCGACGCGCAGGTCGGGCGTGATCCGGCTGCGCACGGCCGCGCGCAGCGCCTCGCCGACCACCATGCCTCCGGTGCGCACGCGCGCCGAAGGGAAGCGCGGCGGCGCCGCAGGCAGGGCGCGCAGGAGCTGCTCCAGGTGAACCGGCATGAGATACAGGAACGTCGGCCGATGGGTCTCGATCGCGCGCACCGCGGCTTCCGCCGTCGCCGGCGCATCGCAGACCACGACGGTGCCGCCCGCCCAGTGCACTTCCGTGCACGACCTGAATCCGGCAAAGAAATCGAGCGCGACCAGCGCGAGATAGCGGTCGCGTCCATGCAGCGGCAAGGCCTGCTGGTTGATGCGCCGCCACGCGATATGCATCGCATGCGTCTGCAACACCGCCTTGGGCTGGCCGGTGGTCCCGGACGTCATGACGATCTTCCATGGCATGTCGCCGCCCACGCCACGATTCACGGCAGCCGGAACGCCGGCGCCTGCCAGCCATGCAGGATCCGGCGTCATCGAATCGATGCCGGGCAGGCGGCCCGCGGCGCCCTCGCACAACACCAGGCGCACACCAAAGCGGCTTGCAAGGACACTGCGGACCGATTGCGCTTCGCGCCGCGGCAGAGACACCTGCACGGCCCCCATCCGCGCGAGCGCGTACCCGGCAACGAGGTGCAGCGCGCTGTCGCCCAGGCTTACACCGACGACGTCGCCGGGGCGGATGCCCCGGCCGGCGACCCCTTCGGCGGCGCGCGAGATCGCCGCATCGAAGTCGCCATATGTAATGGTCCTGCCGCGGTCCTCCACGGCGACGGCGAGCGGCGTTGCCGCCGCGTGGCGTGAGATGACATCGGCGACGTTCGCGGCCGTCATGCGGCCGATTGTGCCGCTAGCGCGGCAGGCTGGCTACGGAGCGGGAAACGGAGTCGCGATGGCGCTGGAGCAGGCCCGCCATGACGCTCGAGCCCTGGTGGTCGAACCCGCGGCAGTGCAGCCGCTCGTGCTCGATCACGCCGGCGGGCGGCGGAAACTCCGCGCTCGTCCAGATGAAGCACCGGCCGCCGCGGAAATCGAACGAGGCGCAGGCCTGCGAGTCGAGGTACCAGGCGGTGGCAGGCACGCAGACGTCGCGAAAGGCGTGGTGCGCGACGCGCCGCTCGACGATCTGGAGCTCCGGCCAGCCTTCCACCCGCTGGTGCTCGCCAATAGGCGGCCACGCGCACGAGCGCACGAGCTCGCACGCGAGGAAGGCGATTGCGAAGCTCGTCTTCCAGCCCGTGGCTGCCATGCGGACAGTCTCGGCGCACAGCGTGACGCTGGTGGCCTCGCACCGGCCGCCGCGTCTATGCCGAAAAGACCAGCGAAGGCGGGGTCAGTCGACCTTGATGTTCGCGGCGCGCACGACCTTTTCCCAGCGCGCGAGGTCGGCGCGCACCTGGGCGGTGTACTCGTCGGGCGCGTTGCCCACGGGCTCGATGCCAAGGACGGCGTAGCGCTCCTTCACAAGGTCGCTCTTCAGCACGACGGCGAGCTCGCGCTGCAGGCGCTCGACCACGGCGCGCGGCGTCTTCGCCGGCGCGAAGATGCCGACCCACGACGAGACGTCGAAGCCGGGCACGCCGCTTTCGATGAAGGTGGGCACCTCGGGCAGCGACGGCGAGCGCTTTGCCGAGGGCACGCCGAGCCCGACCAGGCGGTTGGCGCGCACGTACTGCTGCGCGGTGGCGATGGCGGTAAAGACCAGCGGGATCTGGCCGCCGACCACGTCGGTGATCGCCTGGCCGCCGCCCTTGTACGGCACGTGCTCGAGTTGCGCGCCGGTCTGCTGGCGCAGCAGCTCGCCCGCGAGGTGCGGCGTGCCGCCGGTGCCGGAGGTTCCGTATGCGAACGACCGGCTCTTCGCCTTCTGGACCAGGTCTTTCATGCCGTTCAGGCCGGCGGAAGGATGCGCGACGAGGATCAGCGTGGCGTCGCCCAGCTTCGTGACCGGCGCGAAGTCGCGCAGCGTGTCGAAAGGAATCTTCGCGAATACGTGCGGGTTGATGACCATGGTGCCGTCGAAGCCGAGCAGCAGCGTATGGCCGTCGGGCTCCGCCTGCGCCACCGCCTGGGTGCCGATGTTGCCGCTCGCGCCCGGCCGGTTCTCCACCACGACTTGCTGGCCGAGGCGCGCGGCCAGCGGCTCGGCGACGACGCGCGCGCTGTTGTCGGCCACGCCGCCGGGCGAGAACGGCACGACGATGCGCACCGGCTTCGACGGATAGTCCTGGCCCAACGCCTGGCTGGCGATGCCGAGCAGCGCGACGAGCAGGAGCCGGCTCATCGGAAGCGCGCCCGGCAGCGGATGCCGGCGGGAATGTTGTAGCCCGGATTGGCCAGCTCGAGGCGGATGCCGAAGGTCCCGCTCGCCGCGTCCACCACGCGGTCTACCACCACGACGCGCGCCTGGCGCCCGCCCTTGACCAGCGGCTCCAGGTTGATCTCGGCGGCGCCGCCGCGCGAAACCTTGCCGAAGAGGGTGAGCGGCGCGACCACCTCGACGTTGAGCGGATCGATCTGCGCCAGCTTGACGATCTTCGACTTGTCCGCGCGGATCAATTCGCCCGCGGACAGGTAGCGCTCGACCACCACGCCGGTGAGCGGGCTGACGATGGTTCGCAGCTTCAGGTTTTCCTGCTCGCGCTTGAGCTCGGCCATGTTGACCCGGTACTCGGTCTCCATCTCGTCCTTCTCCTGCTCCGAGATGAGCTTCTGCTTGAGCATCTCCTCGTTGCGGTCGTTCTTGCGCTTGCCGAGCTCGACCTTGGCCTCGCGCACCGCCACCTCGGCCTCCTCTACGCCGGAGCGCAGCTTGGCCACCACCTGCCCGGCACGCACGAGGTCGCCGCGCTCGACGAACACGCGCTCGATGACGCCGTCGACCGGGCTGCCGATCTCGGTGAGCAGGTGCGGCTCGACGACGCAGGTGGTGCCTTCCTGCGCGAACGCCGGCAGGGAGAAGAGCAGGAGGAACAGAAATCTCATTCGGAGCGTCCGGAAAAGGAGAGCAGCTTGACCAGTTGCTGGTCCATTTTCAACAGCAGGCGCCGCTCGCGCGAGTGCTCGGCCTCGGCGAGGCGCTGCGCGAGGCGGATGGCGAGGCTGCCGGCGCGCCGCGCCAGCAGGCGCAGCACGCCCGCGCCGTAGGTCTCGAGGATCGAGTCCTCGAGCGAAAGCAGGGCCTCGAAGCTGCCGGGGTCGCCCTGGCGGGCGCAGCGCCCGGCGAGCTGGCGGTCGACGCGCCCGGCGTCGTGGCGCTCGGAGAGGATCACGTGCAGCCCGCCCGCCGCCTCGACGCCCGGCCCCAGCTTGATGTCGGTGCCGCGGCCGGCCATGTTGGTGGCGACCGTGATGCGCCCGGCCTCGCCGGCGCCGGCGACGATGGCGGCTTCCTCGGCATCCTGCTTCGCGTTCAGCACGCGGTGCGCGAGGCCAAGGGCGTCGAGCGCCGCGCTCGCGCGCTCGGAGGCTGCCACCGAGCGCGTGCCGATCAGCACCGGCTGGCCGGCGGCGCAATGCTGCCGCGCGCTCTGCGCGATGGCGCGCCACTTCGAATCGGCGTCGGGAAAGATGCGCTCGGGCAGGATCTTGCGCCGCACCGGCCGGTGCGGCGGCACGCGCACCACCGCCAGGCCGTAGACCGAGGCGAGCTCGCCGCGCACCTCGCGCGCCGTGCCGGTCATGCCCGACAGGCGCAGGTAGCGCCGGAAGAAGCGCTGGTAGCTGATGCGCGCGAGCGGCTCCTTCTGCGCGGTGATCTCGCAGCCCTCCTTCGCCTCGATCAGCTGGTGCAGCCCGCGTTGCCAGGAACGGTCGGCCATCACGCGCCCGGTGTACTCGTCGACGATCTGCACCTTGTTCTCGCGCACCAGGTAGTGTTCGTCCTTGCGGAAGAGAAGCAGCGCGGCGAGCGCCTGCGTGGCCAGCTCCTCGCGGCGCAGCACGCCGCGCCAGACGCCAGACAGCCCTTCGCACAGCTCGTCCAGCGTGCGCCGGCCGGTGTCGGTCAGCAGCACCCGCCGCTCGGCGTGCGCAATCACGTAGTCGCTCCCGGCCTGCAGCTTGCGGCCGAGCTCGATGCCCTGCTGCGCGACCAGCGCCTCGTCGTCGTTCCTGCTCGGCGCCGAGATGATGAGCGGCGTGCGCGCCTCGTCCACCAGCACGCTGTCGGCCTCGTCCACCAGCGCAAAGTGCAGCCCGCGCAGCAGCAGCCGGCGGCTGCCCGCGCCATAGAGCCGGTCGAGGTGCAGGTGCAGGTCGCTCGAGCGCTGGCCGAGCGCGATGCGATCGCGCAGGTAGTCGAACACCAAGAGCTTGTTGGTGGCGTAGGCGACGTCGCAGCGGTACTGCGCCTGGCGCGCGACCGGGTCCTGGCCCTCGATCACCGTGCCGACCGAGATGCCGAGCGCGCGGTAGAGCGGCGACATGGTCTCGGCATCGCGCGCCACTAGGTAGTCGTTGACGGTGATCACGTGCACCGGGATGCCGGCGAGCGCTAGCGTGCAGGCCGGCAGTGTGGCGGTGAGGGTCTTGCCTTCGCCGGTGTTCATCTCGGCGATCATGCCGTTCAGCATGATCCAGCCGCCGCGCAGCTGCGACTCGAAGTGGCGCATGCCCAGCGTCTTGCCGGCGGCTTCGCGCACCAGCGCGAACGCCTCGGCCACCGCCTCGTCGCCGAGGCCGTCGCGGCGCAGGCGGCGGCGCAGGTCGCGCGCCGCCTCGCCGAGCTCTTCGATCGACATCGGCGAGAAGCGCGCCTCCAGCGTCGCAACGCGCTTCAGCATGGCCTCCGTGCGCGCGCCGCGCGCGCGCAGCGCCCGGCGCAGGGCGCCCGTGGCCGCTTCGCCCATCTGCTCGAGCCAGCCCTCGGCGGCGCCGTCGTTGCGCTCGGCGTAGAGCGCGGCCTCCGGCCGCAGCACCGCGGCCCTAGACATTGAATTTCTCGAGCAGCAGGCGGCGCACCGAGCGGTACCACTGCGTGCCGAGCGGCTCGGGCTCGCGCTCGAAGCGCGCGTAGATGCGGCTGCCGAGGGCGCGGATGGCCTCGCGATCGGCGAGCTCCAGGTCGAAAAGGAAAAGCGTGCTCGCCGCGCGCGGGTCGGTGCCGGCCTCCGCCGGCGGACGGGCCGGGTCGAGGCTGACCTCGCCGCCCCCGCTCTGGCTGAGCGCGAGGCTCGGCAGCTGGTCGGTGGCAGCCGGCGCGGCGCGGATCACCCTTGCCTCGATCACCTCCGGGATGCGCTCCACGGGGCGCAGCTCGACGCGGCGGGTCATCTTGCGCACCAGGTCCACCTCCGCCTGGCTGACGACCACGCGCACGCTGAGGCGCGAAAACTCGACCACGTAGCCGAGCAGCTCGCCGCGGCGCACGAAGCGGCCCGGCGCGTCCTGCGGCGCGTCGATCACGAACAGGCCGTCGCCGGGGCTGCGCACGACGAGCTGCGCGGCGCGCGCCTCCGCCGTGGCGAGGCGCTCCTTCAGGTGCGCGACCTCCTCGCGGATGATCGCCGCCTGCACGCGGTCGCGTACCGCGGCGGTCTCGCGCGCCTGCTGCTCGGCGAGCTGCGCCTTCAGCACCTCGACGCGCGCGGCCAGCTCCGGATCTGCCGTGACGACCAGCGCGTCGCCCTTCTTCACCCGGGTGTTGGGCGTGGCCAGCACCCGCTCGACGAAGCCGTCCGCACCGGCGCGCACGAGCGCGTCCTCGGGCGCCCACGCCACGCCCTCGGTGCGCGTCCACGACGGGGCCGGCAGCCAGGCGATGATCGCGGCGACGGCAGCGCACGTCCCGGCGGTGACGGTGATGGCGGAAAGGCGGCGCTTGCGCAGCTCGGTCGAAGACACCAGCCAGGCGAGCCGCGCGCCCACCGGCTGCAGCACCATCAGGTAGAGGGACCACAGCGCGACCAGCACGCCGACGAAGAAATACTTGGTCGCCACCGCGAGCGCGATGCTGAGCGAGATGAAGGTGCGGTAGAAGAAGGACGCGATGGCGTAGAACACGAACCAGGCCTTCTCGCCGGCGGTGGCGTCGGGGGACACCTGGTCGGCGGCGCGGAAGGCGTAGCGCTTCGCCAGGTAGCCGAGGTATGCGTTGGCCCGCTGGCCGAGGTTCGGGATCTCGAGGAAGTCGGCGAGGATGTAGTAGGCGTCGAAGCGCAGCAGCGGATTGGCGTTGAAGATCAGGGTCGAGACCCCGGCGATGATCATCACGTTGTAGGCGACGGCGCGCACCGCGCCCGGCTCGACGTGCACCCACACGAAGAGCGCGACCGCGGCCACCAGCAGCTCGACCATCATGCCGGCGGCGCCCACCAGCATGCGGCTCTTCTTGTCGCGGAAGGCGGAGCTCGCCGAGGCGTCGACGTAGGGCACCGGCATCAGCACCAGCAGCATCACGCCCATCTCGTGCACCTCGCCGCCCGCCGCCTTGACCGCGGCGGCGTGGCCGAGCTCGTGCAGCAGCTTGGCGAACGGAAACACCAGGCCGATGAGGATGAGGTTGTCGGCGGAGAAGACGCGGTCGGTGATGTCGCGCGTCAGCACGTCCCAGTACGTGCCCGCGGTGAGGGCGGCATAGCCGACCACCGCCAGCCACAGCAGCAGGCCCGGCCAGCCGAAGGCAAGCCGCGCGAGCGGCGCGATGGCGCGCAGGAAGGGCTCCGGGTCGACCAGCGGGAAGCGCAGCGCGAGCGGATTCTTGATGTACTGCGCGAGGCGCATGCGGTCCTGGCGGTCCTTGCGCTCGTGCAGCTCGGTGATGTCGGGCGGCGCGTCGGTCTGCAGCACGTCGGCCTTGTGCAGCGAGGCGACCAGCGCGATGACGTCGTCCTGCGTCGGCGCGTCGTCGCCCAGGCGCGTGCAGGCCGCCTGCCAGATCTCCTCCAGCGTGCGGCGGCCGTTCATCAGGCCGATCAGCAGGTTGGTCTCGGGCGAGAAGCGGTGGAAGCGGCCGGAGGAATGGTCCTGCAGCACATACCAGACGCGCCCGCGGTAGAGGTGGCGGTGGATCTCGGCGTGGCTGCGCAGCCGGGGCTTTATGCCGGCAACGCGGTACCAGGAGCCGCTGAAGGGAGATTCGCTCACGCCGCCGCCGGTTCTACGGCCACCAGGTCCAGAAGAACAGGCGCAGCCAGTTCGCGAGGCGGTGGGTGCCGATCCAGAACAGGTTGCGCTCGCCGGTCTCGATCTTCGCCACGCCCTCCATGCCCGGGCGCAGCCGCGGCGAGCCGTTCGCGATGTCGGCCTCGACGCGGAAGAAGTTGCGGCCTTCCTTGGCGGTGGTCACCGGCGTCACCCGGCGCACGGTGAAGTCGAAGCCTTCGTCGGCGATCGACGCCAGCACCAGGCGCCCGGTCTGGCCCGCCTGCACCGCGGCGATCTCGCCCTCGTCGACCTGCATGATCACGCGCCAGGCGTCGAGCGGCGTCAGCTCGAACAGCGTCTCGCCGCGGCGCACCGAGGCGCCGAGCGACTGGCTGAGGTCGCCCTTGGCGACGATGCCGTCGAACGGCGCCCGCACGGTCGCGCGCGCGAGCTGCTCGTCGAAAAGCGCGGTCTGCGCGCGCGCCTGGTCGGCCTGCGCCTTCGAGATCTGCGCGCGCGCCCGGTCGTGCGCTGCCACCGCTTCCTGGTATTGCTTCAGATACTGCTCGAGCTGCGCCGCCGACTTGAGGCGCTCGACGCGCAGGTCGCGGTCGTCGAGCGTCGCGAGCACCGTGCCGGCGCGCACCACGTCGCCCGCGCGCCGGTCGGCCGTGGCGATGTAGCCGTCGAAGGGCGAGGCCAGCGTGCGGCGCACCGCGCCTTCGAGCGAAGAGGGCGCGGTCACGCGATATTCGGCGGTGGCGAAGGTGAGCAGCGCGGCGAGCGCCGCCGCGCCGATGGCGAACGCCTTTCGCTTGGCGTGGCGCGGGCCGAAGAGCTTTGCCATCTCGTCGCGCCAGACCCGCCAGGCGCGCACGGCGAGCGGCGTGTCGTTCAGGCGCTTGATCTCGAGCAGCCGGCTCGCCACCGCCATCACCGCCTGGCACGACTCGACCGTCGCCGGCTCGAACGGCAGGTGGCCGGGACGCTCGAGCATCAGCGCGCCGGAGAACCCGGTGCCGGCGCCGAAGGGCACGGTGAGGATGCTTGCGCAGCCGTGCTCGCGCGCGAGGCGCTCGTGGTCGCGCGCCACCAGCACCTCGGTGCTCTCCGCGTGCGGCAGCACCATCACGCTGCGCTGGTCGATCGCCTCGTCCATCGCGGTGCCGATCGCGTCGATCAGGTTCATGCGCTTGCCGAACTGCGCGCTGTGCGAGAGCGCGACCACGCGTGCATGGCCATCGTCGACGACGCCGAGGCTGACGCGGTCGCAATTGAGCCGCACCGCGAGCTCGGTGACCATGGCCCGCGCCGCCGTGTCGAAGGTGGGCTCGTTGAGCGCGGTGGCCATCAGGTCGAGCGCGGTCATCAGGCGCTCGCCGGTCTCGCGGCCCTCGTCCTGCGCGCCGCGGCGCAGGAGCGCCTCGATCCATGCCCCGCCCCACTGGAGCTGGCTCAGGGCCGAGTGCAACTGCTCCTCGGCGCGCGCGGAGAGCTCGATCGCCGCGACGCCGTGCAAATGGCCGTCGAGCAGGATGGGTGACGCGATGCCGAACGAGGCGATGCCCAGGCGCTGGACCAGGGGCTGGCGCGCGGCCAGCGCACGCTCCGCCACTTCCGCCACCGCACGCACGGCCGCCTCCTCGGCCGGCCAGAAGGCGCGCGGCGTGAACGGGCCGCTCTCGGCCGGACCGAGCACGACGACGCCGTGGCGCGCGCCGGGAATCATCCCGCACTGCAATTCGAGCCAGCCCTGGAGGAATGCGGCCTCGCCGGCGGTACCGGCAAGCCGCGACCAGGCGGAGCCGCCCGGCTGGGAAGGCTCGAGCGCCGGCGCCTGAGGAACGGTGCTCACGTGGCTGGAAGCGCGCCGGCGGCGAAAGCCGCTGCTACAGCTTCAGCTCGCCGTAGCGCGATTCGTACTCGTTCAGTCCCTGGTTGAGGAGCTGCGCCAGCCGCTTGGCGGCGAAAGGATTGAGCACGATGCGGTTGGAGAGCAGGACGGTGACTTCCTTCTGCCCGCCATGCCAGGCCTGGTTCGCGCCGAAGAGCAGCATGATCTCCTCGCGCGTGCCGAGCACGTTGCAGACGTTGGCGTAGGACGTGAGCATCTTGCTGTCGTCCCAGATCACCTTGGGCGCGCCCGCGGGCTGCGCCTGGGCGGCGGCAGGCGCCTTGGCTTCCTTCGCGTCGTCGCGCGGTTCCTTCGTTGCCATGCTTGCCTCTTTCTTCAGTAGTTTGGAGGTCGCTTCGGCTACCACTCGATGCGCGGCGCGGCACGCTTGGCGTCGCGCTCGCCGGCTTCGGCGGAGAGCACTTCGCCGCCCGCATCCGCCCGGCCCGAGAACCACTTGTCGGTGACGCGGCCGAGGGCGGCGCGCAGGCGGCCGAACTGCCGCTCGCTGCGCCGCTCGGCAAGGCCGTCGAGGTCGATCAGCCTGCGGGCCGGCTGCGCGGGAGCGTTCTTCTGCACCAGCTCGCCCTTGCGCGCATCGAAGGCCCAGATGATATCGGACTTGGCTACCGCGGCCGGCGCGAGCAGACCGAAGGCGGCCGCCTGCAGCCCGACGGCGGGCTGCTCGCCGGTGTCCGCGGCGGGCTCCTGCTGAAGGGGAGCTTGGCCCCCCTGCTGCTCGTTGGGACCGCCCTGAGGACCGCCGCCGGGGCCACCCTGGTTCTGGGGCCCTTGCGGGTTCTGCGGGCCCTGTTGCTGCTGCTGGCCGGGCGCCTGCTGCGTGCCCCCGCCTTGCTGGCCGCCACCCTGCTGGCCGCCACCCTGCTGGCCACCACCCTGCCCGCCGCCCTCGGCCGGCGCAGCCTGCTGGCCGGTCGAGGAATGGGTGACCGGGGCGACGAAGCTGAGCTCGAACACCTGGGTCGGACGATCGATATGGAGCTGCGTCGCCTGCCGGTCGCTGACCTGCTGCAGCACACCGAGCAGCGCCTGCTGCGCATGGTCGGCGCCGGCCTGGCCCTTGTTCTTGCCTTGTTCCTTCGGCGTGGCGTCTTCGCCGTTGACGCTGGCGTTGAAGCCTTCCTGCAGCGCCTGGGTCACGCGGTCGAGCGCATCGGCCTCGGTACGGCTCACCAGCCCGTTCTCCAGCGTGACGCCGGCGACACCGCCGAACAGCAGGTCCTCGGTGAGCGAGCCGGCGATCGGATCGACCCCGTAGCCGCCGATCACCACGTCGTTGCCGGTGCCGCCGTCGATGGTGTCCGAGCCGCCGTAGATGACGTCGGTGGACTCGAAAATGATCGTGGTGCCGATCCACGACAGGTGGCCGCCGTCGCCCATCAGGATGTCGTCGTCGGCGCCGCCGAGCAGCCGGTCGTCGTACGCGCCGCCAAGCGCAACGTCGCTGCCGGCCCCGGTGCTGAGGGTGTCGTTGCCGCCGAGCACCGGATCGCCGGTGACGATGTCGTAGGGCAGGCCGGTGGCGTCCGCGAGCACCACGCCGTTGTCGCCGAGCACCCAGTCGCGCCCGGCGCCGGTCGTGACGTTGTCGCTGCCCACGCCGGCGAACACCAGGTTGTCGCCGTCCCCGGCGCCGATCGTGTCATTGCCGCCGGTGGCCGCCACGCTATCGGTGGTCTCGTAGCGGGTGGCGATGCCGGCCGTGAAGGTGATCGCGCCGTTGTCGCCGAACACCACGTCGGCGGCCGCGCCGGTCGTGAGCGTGTCGTTGCCGAAGCCGCCGAACACGATGTTGGTGCCTTCGCCCGCATTCACCCAGTCGTCGCCGCCAAGCAGGTCAGCGAAGCCGGTGGTGTGGATCTCGGTGTAAACCGTGCCCGTCGCATCGAGCGTGACCACGCCGTTGTCGCCCAGCACCACGTCGCTGCCGGCGCCGCTCGTCACGCTGTCGTTGGCGAGGCCGGCGAGCACCACGGCGTTGCCGTTTCCGAGGGTGATGGTGTCGGCGCCGCCGGTCGCGGCGGTCGAGTCGGTGGTCTGGTACCGGACCGCACGGCCGGTGGCGTTGTAGTCGATCTGGCCGTTGTCGCCAAGCACGACGTGGTCGCCGTTGCCGGCGGTGATGGCGTCGGCCCCGAAGCCGCCGAGGACGATCTTCGTGCCGTCGACCGTGGTCACCGTATCGTTGCCGCCTTCGCCGGTGACGGTGGAAACGATCTGCACGAACACCGCACCCGCCGCATCGAGCGTGACCGTGCCGTTGTCGCCGAGCAGCGTGTCGGCGCCAGTGCCGGTGGTGATGGTGTCGCCGCCCATGCCGCCGAGCACGGTGTTGTTGCCGTCGCCGAGGACGATCGCGTCGGCGGCGCCGGTCGCAGCGGCGGTGTCGGTCGTGGTGTAGCTCACCGCGGCGCCCGCGCCGTTGTAGTCGATCTGCGCGTTGTCGCCCGCCACGACGTGGTTGCCCGCGCCCGCGGTGACGGCGTCGCTGCCGAAGCCGGCGATCACCAGCTTCGCCCCGCTGCCGGTCACGATGACGTCGTTGCCGCCGAGCGCGCGCTCGGTGCTCGCCACCTGCGCGAACACCGCCCCGTCGGCGCGCATCTGCGCGAAGCCGTTGTCCGAAAGGATGGTGTCGGTGCCGTTGCCCGAGGTGATGGAGTCGGCGCCCAGGCCGCCGGCGAGGGTGTTGTTGCCGCTCGCCGTCGCGATGGTGTCGTCGTAGGTCAGGCCGCCGGCGCTCGTCGCGTCGGCGGTCTCGAAGCGCAGGATGCGGCCCGCGCCCGTCGCGCCCTCGGCGACGTAGGTGACCGTGGCGTTGTCGCCCGCGACCGTATGGTCGCTGGCGGTGGCGCTGCCGACGGCGAGGCGCATGACGTCGCTGCCGTCGCCGCCGATGACGGTCTTCGCGCCGTCGCCGGCGGTGATGTTGTCGTTGCCGCCGAGGCCGATCAGCGTGGAGGTGACGGAGGCGTAGTTGACGCCGGCCGAATCCAGCACCACGACACCGCTGTCGCCGAGGATCGTGTCGGCGCCCGTGCCCGTCGTGACGGAATCGGCGCCGATTCCGGCGATGACCGTGTTATTGCCGTTGCCGAGCGCGATGGCGTCGCCCGCGCCGGTGGCGGCCGTCGTATCCGTCGTCGCATAGCGCACCGCCGCGCCCGCGCTGTTGTAGTCGACCTGGGCGTTGTCGCCCATCACCACGTGGTTGCCTGCGGTGGCGGTCACGCTGTCCGCACCGAAGCCGCCGATGACGATCTTCGTCCCGGCACCGGTCAGGATCGTGTCGTTGCCGCCGAGGGGAAGCTCGGTGCTCGCCACCTGCGCGAACGCCGCGCCGTCGGCGCGCATCTGCGCGAAGCCGTTGTCGGCCAGGATGGTGTCGGTCCCGCTGCCCGAGGTGATCGAGTCGGAGCCCAGACCGCCGGCGATGGTGTTGTTGCCGCTCGCCATGGCGATGGTGTCGTCGTAGGTCAGGACCCCTGTCGGCGCCGCGTCGGCGGTCTCGAAGCGCAGGATGCGGCCCGCGCCGGTGGCGCCCTCGGCGACGTAGGTGACCGTGGCGTTGTCGCCCGCGACCGTATGGTCGCTGGCGGTGGCGCTGCCGACGGCGAGGCGCATGACGTCGCTGCCGTCGCCGCCGATGACGGTCTTCGCGCCGTCGCCGGCGGTGATGTTGTCGTTGCCGCCGAGCCCGATGAGCGTCGAGGTGACCGAAACGAAGTTCACGCCCGCCGAGTCCAGCACGACGCGGGCGCTGTCGCCCATGATCGTCTGGCTGCCGGTCCCGGCCGTGATGTCGTCGGCGCCGAGGCCGCCGATCACGGTGTCGTTGCCGTTGCCGAGCGTGATGATGTCGCGCGCGCCGGTGGCGGCCGTCGTATCGGTGGTCGCGTAGCGCACCGCTGCGCCGGCGCCGTTGTAGTCGATCTGGGCGTTGTCGCCCATCACCACGTGGTTGCCCGCCTCTGCGGTGATGGTGTCCGTGCCGAACCCGCCGAGGATGAGCTTGGTTCCCGTCCCGGTGGTCACGCTGTCGCTGCCCCCCTGGTCAAGGTGGGTGCTGGCGACCTGTGCGAAGACTGCGCCGTCGGCGCGCATCTGCGCGAAGCCGTTGTCGGCGAGGATGGTGTCGCTGCCGTTGCCGGAAGTGATGGCGTCGGAACCGAGGCCGCCGGCGATGGTGTTGTTGCCGCTCGCCATGGCGATGGTGTCGTTGTAGGTCAGGACCCCGATCGGCGCCGCGTCGGCGGTCTCGAAGCGCAGGATGCGGCCCGCGCCCGTCGCGCCCTCGGCGACGTAGGTGACCGTGGCGTTGTCGCCCGCGACCGTATGGTCGCTGGCGGTGGCGCTGCCGACGGCGAGGCGCATGACGTCGCTGCCGTCGCCGCCGATGACGGTCTTCGCGCCGTCGCCGGCGGTGATGTTGTCGTTGCCGCCGAGGCCGATCAGCGTAGACACGACAGAGGTGAAGTTCGCGCCGACGGAATCCAGGGTGACCACGGCGCTGTCTCCCATGATCGTCTGGCTGCCGGTCCCGGCCGTGATGTCGTCCGCGCCGAGGCCGCCGATCACGGTGTCGTTGCCGTTGCCCAACGTGATGATGTCGCGCGCGCCGGTGGCGGCCGTCGTATCCGTGGTCGCGTAGCGCACCGCGGCGCCGGCGCCGTTGTAGTCGATCTGGGCGTTGTCGCCCATCACCACGTGGTTGCCCGCCCCTGCCGTGATGGTGTCCGTGCCGAACCCGCCGACGATGAGCTTGGTGCCGGCGCCCGTGGTCACGGTGTCGTTGCCGCCGAGCGCGAGCTGCGTGCTCGCCACCTGAGCGAACACCGCGCCGTCGGCGCGCATTTGCGCGAAGCCGTTGTCCGCGAGGATCGTATCGGTGCCGTTCCCGGTGGTGATCGAGTCGGCGCCCAGGCCGCCGGCGACGGTGTTGTTGCCGCTCGCCATCGCGATCGTGTCGTCGTACGTCAGCCCGACGACGGTTGCCGTGTCAGCGGTCTCGAAGCGCAGGATGCGGCCGGCGCCGGTCGCGCCCTCGGCCACGTACGTGATGGCGGCGTTGTCTCCGGCCACGGTGTGGTTGCTGGCGTTGGCGCTGCCGACGGCGAGCCGGATGACGTCGTTGCCGTCGCCGCCGACCACCGTCTTCGCGCCGTCGCCGGCGGTGATGTTGTCCGCACCGCCCAGGCCGACCAGCGTCGAGGTGACCGAGGTGAAGTTGGCGCCGACCGAGTCCAGCACGACCACGCCGCTGTCGCCGAGCAGCGTATCGGCCCCGTTGCCGGTGGTGATGTCGTCGGCGCCGGCGCCGGCGATCACCGTATTGGCGCCGTTGCCGAGCGTAATGATGTCGCGCCCGCCGGTCGCGGCCGTGGTGTCCGAAGTCGCGTAGCGCACTGCGGCGCCCGCGCTGTTGTAGTCCACCTGGGCGTTGTCGCCCATGACGACGTGGTTGCCGGCGCCCGCCGTGATCGTGTCGAGGCCGAAGCCGCCCAGGATGATCTTCGTGCCGGTGCCGGTGACGATCGTGTCGTTGCCGCCCAGGCCGATCTGCGTGCTGGCCACCTGCGCGAACACCGCGCCGTCGGCGCGCATCTGCGCGAAGCCGTTGTCGGCAAGGATCGTGTCGGTCCCGTTCCCCGTGGCGATCGAGTCGGACCCCAGGCCGCCGGCGATGGTGTTGTTGCCGCTCGCCATCGCGATGGTGTCGTCGTAGGTCAGCCCGCCGGTCAACGCGGTGTCGGCCGTCTCGAAGCGCAGGATGCGGCCGGCGCCGGTGGCGCCTTCCGCGACGTAGGTCACCGTGGCGTTGTCGCCGGCGACGGTGTGATCGCTGGCCGCCGCGCTGCCCACGCCGAGCCGGATGATGTCGCTGCCGTCGCCGCCGATCACCGTCTTCGCGCCGTCGCCCGCGGTGATGTGGTCGAGCTCGCCGAGGCCGATCAGCGTCGAGGTGACCGAAACGAAGTTCACGCCGGCCGAGTCGAGCACCACCACACCGCTGTCGCCGAGGATTGTCTGGCTGCCCGCGCCGGTGGTGATGTCGTCGGCGCCGATGCCGGCGATCACGGTGTCGTTGCCGTTGCCCAGCGTGATGATGTCGCGCGCGCCAGTGGCGGCCGTCGTGTCCGTGGTCGCGTAGCGCACCGCGGCGCCGGCGCCGTTGTAGTCGATCTGGGCGTTGTCGCCCATCACCACGTGGTTGCCCGCCCCTGCCGTGATGGTGTCGAGACCGAAGCCGCCGAGCACGAGCTTCGTGCCGGCGCCCACGGTGATCGTGTCGTCGCCACCCACGGCGAGAGAGGTGCTCTGCACGGTGGCGAGCACGTCGGCGGCCGACCAGTCGATCTGGCCCGAGTCGCCGATCACAATGTCGTTGCCGCCGCCGGCCGTGATGGTGTCGTCGCCGTGGCCACCGACCACGATGTTGTCGGCGCCGCCCGCGTCGATCACGTCGCGCGCCCCGAGCGCCGCCGCCAGGCTCACCGCCTGCCGCACCTTCGCCGTGCCGGCGAAGAAGCTGACCTGGCCCGAGTCGCCGAACACGATGTCCGCGCCCGCACCGGCAGTAATCGTGTCGAGGCCGATGCCGCCCATCACGTAGTTGGCCCCATCGCCCACGACGATCACGTCGTTGCCGCCGAAGGAGGTCTGCGTGCTCAGGAACGAAGTCAGGCGGCCGGCGCTGTCCCAGTTGAACTCGCCGTTGTCGCCCATGACGAAGTCGTCACCCGCGGCCGCCGGAGCCGTCGGCGAAGTCACCGGGTCGTTCACATGGTCCGCGCCCATGCCGGCGAGCACGATGTTCGTGCCTGCCCCGGTGACGATGGTGTCGCCCCACGTCGGCTGGTCTGCCGTATCGGTGGTCTGCGCCTTCTTCACCTGCGTCGAGCCCGCCCAGTAGTCGACCTGCGCGTTGTCGCCCGCGATCACGTCGTTGCCGCTGCCGGTGGTGATCGTGTCCGCGCCCACGCCGCCGATCACGTAGTTGGCACCGGCGCCCACGAGGATCACGTCGTTGCCGCCGAAGCTCGTCTGCGTGCTCGCAAACAGCGTCAGGCGGCCCGACGTGTCCCAGTTGAACTCGCCGTTGTCGCCCATGACGAAGTCGTCGTCCGCGCCGGGCACGGATGTCGGCGAGACGGCCGGATCGTTCACATGGTCCGCGCCCATGCCGGCGAGCACGATGTTCGTGCCCGCGCCCGTGACGATGGTGTCGTTCCACCCGGCCTGGTTGACCGTGTCGGTGGTCTGCGCCTTCTTAACCTGCGTCGAGCCCGCCCAGTAGTCCACCTGCGCGTTGTCGCCCGCGATCACGTCGTTGCCGCCGCCGGTCGTGATCGTGTCCGCACCGACGCCGCCGATCACCAGGTTGTTGCCGTTGCCGACGTCGATCAGGTCGTCGCCGCCTTGCGCGTTCAGCGTCGAGGCGAACTGGGTGATGGTGCCGGCCGTATCCCAGGTGACGATGCCGTCGTCGCCGATGACGATGTCGTCGCCGGAGCTCGGCGCGCCGGTCGGATTGGCGAGCGGCGCGTTGACGCTGTCCGCGCCGAGGCCCGCGAGCACGATGTTGCGCGTCGAGCCTCCACCCGTGACGATGATGTCCGCTCCGCCGCTCGTGCCGGTCGCCGCGGTCTCGTCGTCGCTGGTCGAAGCCTCGGTCAGCAGCGTGACGCCGAGCGTGGTCGTGTAGTCGAAACGGCCGTTGTCGCCGAGGATCAGGTCGGCGTCGATGCCGGTGACGATGATGTCGGCGCCGAAGCCGCCGGCGACGATGTTGGCGCCGTCGCCGACGCGAATGTCGTCGTTGCCGCCGATGTCGATGGAAGTGGTCTGGACCAGGTCCAGCGCGTCGGGCGCGGACCAGTCGATCTGGCCCGAGTCGCCGATCACGATGTCGTTGCCGCCGCCGGCCGTGATGGTGTCGTCGCCGTGGCCGCCGACCACGATGTTGTCGGCGCCGCCCGCGTCGATCACGTCGCGCGCCCCGAGCGCCGCCGCCAGGCTCACCGCCTGCCGCACCTTCGCCGTGCCGGCGAAGAAGCTGACCTGGCCCGAGTCGCCGAACACGATGTCCGCGCCCGCACCGGCAGTAATCGTGTCGAGGCCGATGCCGCCCATCACGTAGTTGGCCCCATCGCCCACGACGATCACGTCGTTGCCGCCGAAGGAGGTCTGCGTGCTCAGGAACGAAGTCAGGCGGCCGGCGCTGTCCCAGTTGAACTCGCCGTTGTCGCCCATGACGAAGTCGTCACCCGCGGCCGCCGGAGCCGTCGGCGAAGTCACCGGGTCGTTCACATGGTCCGCGCCCATGCCGGCGAGCACGATGTTCGTGCCTGCCCCGGTGACGATGGTGTCGCCCCACGTCGGCTGGTCTGCCGTATCGGTGGTCTGCGCCTTCTTCACCTGCGTCGAGCCCGCCCAGTAGTCGACCTGCGCGTTGTCGCCCGCGACCGTGTCGCTGCCGATCCCCGCCGTAATTGCGTCCGCGCCCACGCCGCCGATGACGTAGTTCGCGCCGTCCCCCACCGCGATGACGTCGTTACCCCCGAAGCCGGTTTGCGTGCTGGCGATCAGCGTCAGGCGACCGGCGGTGTCCCAGTTGAACTCGCCGTTGTCGCCCATGACGAAGTCGTCACCCGCGGCCGCCGGCGCCGCGGGCGAAGTGACCGGGTCGTTCACATGGTCCGCCCCCATGCCGGCGAGCACGATGTTCGTGCCCGCGCCCGTGACAATGGTGTCGTTCCACGCGACCTGGTTGACGGTGTCGGTGGTCTGCGCCTTCTTAACCTGCGTCGAGCCCGCCCAGTAGTCCACCTGCGCGTTGTCGCCCGCAATCACGTCGTTGCCGCTGCCGGTGGTGATCGTGTCCGCGCCCACGCCTCCGATCACGTAGTTGGCCCCGGCGCCCACGAGGAGCACGTCGTTGCCGCCGAAGCCGGTTTGCGTGCTGGCGATCAGCGTCAGGCGACCGGCGCTGTCCCAGTTGAACTCGCCGTTGTCACCCATCACGAAGTCGTCGCCCGCGGCCGCTGGCGCCGTCGGCGAAGTCACCGGATCGTTCACATGATCCGCCCCCATGCCGGCGAGCACGATGTTCGTGCCGGCGCCCGTGACGATGGTGTCGCCCCACGTCGCCTGGTTCACCGTGTCGGTGGTCTGCGCTTTCTTCACCTGCGTCGAGCCGGCCCAGTAGTCGACCTGCGCGTTGTCGCCCGCGATAGTGTCGTTGCCGGCCCCTGCCGTAATCGCATCGGCGCCCACGCCGCCGATCACCAGATTGTTGCCGGCGCCGGCATCGATCAGGTCGTCGCCGCCGTCGGCGAGGCCGGTGCTGAGGAACTGCGCCAGCACGCCGTTGTTGTCCCAGTGGAACTCGCCGCTGTCGCCGAACACCAGGTCGTCGTCGCCCTGGGTGCTGATGTCGTCCTTGCCCGCGCCGGCGTTCATGCCGCCGAGGATGATGTTCGCCTTGCTCCCGCCGCGGATCGTGTCGTTGCCGCCGGTGGCAGTGCTGGTGCTGCGCACCGCGACCACGTTCGGCTCGTTGACGAGGAAGGGCAGGTTGACGTCGGCCGCCGCGTTCGCGAGGAAGTCCACGACCCCGCTGTCGCCCAGCAGGATCAGCTTGCGGTTGGCCACCGCGGCGTTGATGTTGTCGTCACCGCCCTCGCCCATGACCACCAGCAAGCCGTCGCTCGCGGCACCGAGCGCGCCGACGTTGACGATGTCGTTGCCGCTGTTCGCATGCAGGGTGGTGACGTCGCCCGCCAGCGTGCGCTGCACGGTCAGCGTGTCGGCGCCCTGGCCAGCGGTGATGTTGATGCCGCCGGCGAAGCGGCCGCTGGTGGCGCGGTAGGTGATGCTGCCGGTGGACAGGCCGGTGATCTGGCTCGCGGTGATCGTCGCCGTATCCGCGGCGCTCGCCGCGCTGTCGCTGACGTTCAGCGTGTTGAGCCCGGCGCCGGCCTCGAGCGTGAGCGCGCCGTCCACGTCGTCGAGCGTGGCGCTCGCCGAGCTGACGTTGATGATGTCGTTGCCGGCAGCGGTGTCGAGGAACGTGACGGCCGTGGTGCCCTGCACGTTGACCGTGTTGTGGCCCGAGCCGAGCGTGATGTTGAGATTGCCGACCGACGTGTAGTGGATGTCGATCGGCGAGCTTGCGCGCGAGAAGCGGTTCTGCGTCAGCGTGTCGACCGTGTCCGCGGTCTGCGCCCCGTCGCCGAGGTTCAAGGTCAGCGCGCCGTCGATGTGCAGGTCGAAGGCGAGGCCGCCGGTGACGGCGTCGTAGAGCTTGCCGCCGTTGGTGTGGACGTTGACGACGTCGAGCGCGGCCTGGCCGGTGATGAACAGCTCGGACCCGATGGTCTTGACGTTGATCGTGTCGGCGCCGGTGCCGGTAAAGATGTCCGTCCGGGTGCCGGAGAAGCGGGCCGGATCGGTCTCGACATGCGTGGTCTCGATGTCGAAGGTGACGCCTGCATCGGGCAGCTTGAGGTCGACGACTTCCGCGCCGTTGTAGCTGATGGCGTTTTCGATCAGGCGCACGTGCGATACGTCGATCTGGCGGCCGACGCCGCTGGCGCCCAGCATGCCAAGCCCGCTCAGGCGCTGGTCGGTCGCGCCGTCCACCTGGCTGATCGAGAGCGCCGTGCCGGCGAGCAGCTCGGTCGGCGAGCTGCCGAAGAAGTCGAGCGCGCCGTAGCCGCCGTTCAGCGTCACGCGCGTGCCGGCGGGCGCGGCGTTCGCGGTCACTACCAGGACGCCGCTCTGCGTGGTGACGGTGGCGACGCCATTGCCGAACGCGGTGTTCAACGCGGTCTGCAGTGCGCCCGCGAGCGCGGCCACGTTTGCGTAGGGCCCGGCCGCAACCGTCACCGTCTGCGTCACGCCGTTGATGGTCATCGACAGCGTGTCATTCGTCGCGGCAACGGCGCCGCCGACCACCGTGAGGTTCGGCACGACGGAGCCGTAGAGGCTGCTCTTCGTGGTCGCCGCGAGGCCGAAGAGGCTGTCCCGGGCCGTGCCGCCGGTGATGTTGACGAGCGAGCCGTCGCCGAGCTTCGTCGAGGCAACGGTCAGCACGCCTCCGGCCTGCGTCACCGAGACGCTCGCGGCGCCGGCCAGCGCGGCATTGATCTTGTTCTGCACTTCCGTCGCCAGGCCGGCGGCGGTGTAGGTGCCGCTCGCCAGGGTAGCGGTGACCGCGCTGCCGCCGTCGACTTCGAGCGTCAGCACGTTGTTCGAGCCGTTGATCGTCAGGCCGGCGGCCGCGGCGCCGATCGCCTTGCCCGCGGTCTTGACCAGCTCGAGCTTGCCCGAGGCGCCGACGCCGAGGTGGTCGTCGATGATGAGCGTGTCGCCCTGGGTCGAGACCGAGGCGTCGCGGCCGGCGAGCACGGTGGGCGTGCTGCCGAAGAGGTTCGACTTGCCGTCGCCGCCGGTGACGTCGACCTGCGAGGACGCGCCGGTGGACGCCGAGACCAGGGAGACGAAGCTGCTGGTCAGCACCGCCGAAACCGACTTGCCGGTGCCGGCAAAAGCCGCGTTGATCTGGTCCTCGACGTGCTCGGCGAGCGTGGTGCGGTCGATGTACGTCGCCTGCACCAGGGTGACGTTGCGCGTCACGCCGTCCACCGTCACCGTCAAGTCGTTGTTCGCGGCGGTGATGGTGGTCGTGCCGACGACCTGCGAGCCGGTGATGCGGCCGGCCGTGGCCGGCACCGCGGCGGCGAGCTCGTCGGGCCCGCCCTCGATGATGAGGTGGCCTTCGATGCCCGCGATGTTGAAGGTGTCGGGCTGGGTGTAGACGTATTCCTGTGGCGGGATCTGCACCGGCGGCGGCGTGATCGGGTCGCCGTAGACGGGCGGCGGATCGTACTCGTACGTGCCGAACGCGACGAAGCCGTCGTCGTAGTCGAGGGCATACCCCGGCTGCGCGGTGAGCTCCGGCGGCAGCGCGCCCCAGAAATAGTCCCAGTACCAGCCGACGATGAACGGCGGATCGTCGTAGAGCAGCTGGTACACCGGCGCCGGCTGCTCGCTGTGGCCGGGGATGACGCCGCGCACCGCGACGCTCGGGCCGCCGACGTAGATGAAGTCGTTGCCCGAGCCGCCGTTCACGATCAGCTCGAAGCTCGGCAGCAGGCCGAACACGTACAGCCGGTCGTCGCCGGCCGAGCCGTTCACCTCGAGGCGCTCGACGTCCTTCAGCTGGCCGATGTTGAGGCCGCCGCCGTACATCTTCTGCACCTTCACCTGCTTGTGGCTGCCGTCGGCGTTCAGCACCGGGTTGCCGGCGGCGTCGACCAGGTCTTCCATGATCACCGTGATCACGAAGGTGTCGTCGAGCGGCGTGAGGTTGATGGTCACCGTGTCGATGCCGCCGCCGCCGTCGATGTTGACGATCGCGTTCTGCACGTACTCGATCTGGTTGAAGCCGGTGCCGCCGTCGATGTTGTTGGGATCGACGGTGAGCAGCGCGTTGATCACGAAGTGGTCGTCGCCGCTCTCGCCGAACAGCCACACCGTCGCGGTGTTGTGGTTGACCTCGAAGTAGTCCTTGCCGCCGCCAGAGCGCTCGGCATCAGCCGTGCCCGGCGTCGCGTCGGGCCGGTCCGGGTCCTCGTCGCCGAAGTCGCCCCAGAAGAACGCCTCCATGCTCACGCCGTTGGTGATCTGGTCGACGACGTCGACCGTGTGGCCGGTGCCGGTGCCGTCGTCCACCGGCGTGGTGCTCAGCACGCGGCCGATGATGAAGGAGTCGTCGCCGCCCTCGCCGTACACCGACAGCGTGCGGGTGACGTCGTCGGAGTTGAAGGTGTCGTTGCCGGCGCCGCCGTAGACGAACAGGCGCTCGGCGTTGGTGTACGTCACCTTCTCGCTGCCGGTGCTGTTCTCCAGCGCGATCACGCCGTCGTTGAGGTTGGCGGCGGTATCGGGGTTGTTGCTGAAGCGGAAGGTATCGGCCTGGCTGCTGCCGTAGACGCGGATCGAGTCGCTGCCGTCGGTCGCGCCCGAGTCGTTCTCGAGGATCTGCGCCGCGCCGCCGCCGGTCAGCCGCACCACGTAGAGGTCGCTGCCGGTGCCGCCGTCCATCACCACCGCGCCGGCGATCTCGTTCAATGTAGTGCCGGTGCCGACTCGGATCTCGTCGTCGTCGGCGCCGCCATTGATGGTGGTCACGCTCGACACGGCGCGCACGTCGATCAGGTCGTTGCCGGCGCCGCCGGACACGCTGGTGATGCCGGCGGTGCCGGTGGTCACGGTCGGCGCGGCGCCGAACAGGTTGGTGCGCCCGTTGCCGCCGGTGAGGCGGAAGGCCGACCCGCCGCCCGGCGTGTCGGAGGTGACCGTGATCACGCCCGCGGTCTGCGTCACCGTGACGGTGTGGGTCGGCAGCGCGGCGTTGATCTTCGACTGCAGCTCGGCCGCAAGCGCCGCCGCGCTGGCGTAGGTCTGGCGCGTGAGCGAAATCGTCGTGGCGCGCCCGTCTACCGTCACGTTCAGCGTGTCGTTCGCGGCGGTGATGTTCAGGCTGCCGATCGCCGCCGAGCCGGTGAGCAGGCCCGCCGTGCCGGCGAAGGTGCCGTTGACGGTGAAATTGTCGACGCCGCTGCCGAGCGACACGATGACGTTGTCGAAGCCGCCGTAGCCGATGCGCGTCGTGATGCCGGCGCCGGTGAGCTGCGTGCCGGTCAGCGTGGCGGTGCTGCCCGGGCTGCCGGTGTCGTTGAAGGTGAGCGTGTCGAGGCCGCTGCCGCCCTGCAGGTTCAGGTCGGCGCCGATCAGGTTGAGCCGGTTGGCGCTGCTCGACACGGTGACCGAGTCGGCCGCCGCGCCGGTGTTCAGGTTGGTGACGCCGGACACCGCCTTCACGCTCAGCGTGTCGATGCCGTTGTTCGTGTCGATGTTGGTCGCGCCCGCGTGCGTGCCGTTCACCGTGAACACGTCGGCGCCGCTGCCCAGCGCGATGTTGAGCGTGGACAGGTTCGAGTACGACGTGATGCCGGTGGTCATGCCCAGGCCGGTAAGCGAGGTCCCGCCCAGCACGCCGGCGCTCGTGCCGGTGCTGGCCGCCGTCTCGCCCTCGTCGTCCACGTTCAGCACGTCGACCTCGGTGCCGCCGGTGCCGCCGTTAACGGTGAGCGCGCCGCCGATGGAGTTCAACGTACCCGCGCCATCGGTGAGCGAGGCGGCGTTGGTGCCGACGTTGACGGTGTCGCTGTCGGCGCCTGTATTGAGGTTCACCGTGCCCGCGGTGGTGATGACGTGGACGATGTCGTTGCCCGCCGCAGTGTTCACGTTCACCGTGGTCGGTGCGAGCGTGCTCTGGATGGTGATCGTGTCCGCCAGCGCCGCGGTGTTGATGGTCACCGTCTCGAGCGCCGCGTAGGTGAGGCTGCCGGTGCTGACGATGCCGGTCAGGCCGGTGACGGCGGTGCCGGTGACGGTCAGCGTCGAGGCCGCGACCGTGGCGTTGATCACCAGCGTGTCGGTGCCGGCGTCGTTGAGCGAGCGAACCATCTGGAACGGCTTGGTCCCGACCGCCAGCTTCTGGCGGTAGGTCTCGATCGTCGCCTTCTGGTTCTTGGTCGTGTCGTAGAGCGCCGAGCCGGGGTTGAGGCCGTTGTTGCCTACGCGCGGGATCGGCGCCTTGTCCGCCGTCTGCACGTCGAGGCCCTGGTCGTCGTAGTAGATGAGCGGCGAGGCGTTCGAGTCGGTGCCGGTGTAGAGCTTGTTCGGCGTCTGCAGCGTGGTCTTCTGGCCGAGGTTGTTCAGGTAGAGCGGCACCGTGCCGGCACCGGTCTTCACCACCACCGACGGGTTGGCGAGGTTCGTGGTCGCGTTCTTGTTCGCGTCCAGGTAGAGCGCGACGGCGCGGCCGCTCGCGTTCGAGTTGTCGAACACGATGTCCTGCCGGTTGTTCAGCGGGTCGAGCGTGCGGTTGCCCTCGGCATCCACGTAGACCAGGTCGTTGACCACGACGATCGCCTGCCGGTAGCCGGAGGCGGCGTTGGTCGTGATCGCGCCGGCCGACGTCAGGTAGAGCGGCTGATTGGAGCTGTTGGTGCGCTGGAAGCCGACGCGCCAGTCGGCGGTGCCGGTGTTGGTGGTGGTCAGGTTGCCGTTGGCGTCGACAAAGAGCCGCACCACGGTGTGGCTGCCGTTGGAATCGGCGACGGTTCCCACCGGCGTGTTGCCGGAGGCGTAAGTCTTGATGTAGGGCCGCACGCCTTCGAACGGGTCGTCGGTGACCACCTGCCGGTTCTGCGCGTCGCGGTGCTCGTACAGCGGCCCGGTGTAGCCGGGATGGCTCTGGATGAAGAGGTCGTACGCCCGGTTGGTGCCCGGCGCCGGCGCGCTGAACGGCGTGTTGGCGATGCGCTCGGTGGTGATCTCCTCCACGCCCAGGCTGTTGATGCGCTTGTAGAGCGGCACCGAAAGCGGATCGTCGAAGTCCTCGACGACGGTGTAGCCCGCGCCGATGGCGGTGGTGGTCTTCACGCCTTGCAGCGCCGGCACGGCGTAGTTCGCCGGGTACTGGTAGTAGCCCCAGACCTGGTAGCCCTGCTGCTGGTAGCCCTTCTGCTCGACGCTGCCGGCGAGGAGCGGCACTGCCGTCGCCTTGTTGCCGTTGGCGTCGAACTGGAGCGCGCGCACCGGGGTCTGGGCAGTGGGCTGCAGGCCCGCATCGGACGGGGTGATCAGCGTGCCGCCGCTCAGGTTCGAGATCACGCCGCCGGACTTGAACAGCGGCAGCAGGGTCGAGACGTTCTGCGTCACCTGCAGCGCCTGCACGCCGGTATTGACGGCGGTCAGGCGGCCGAGGCCGTCGAGCCAGAGCGGCACGTTGCCCGCGGCGCTGGAAAGGTCGATGACGAACAGCGCCTTGCCGGTGTTGGTCGTCGTGGTGCCGCCGAGCGCGTCCTCGTAGAGCTGCTGGCTCGAGCCGTTCAGCATCGCGTGGCCGCGCAGCTGGAAGCCGGTCTCCTGGTAGCCGGTGGCCTGCTCGCCGCGGCGCTGCACGATGTCCTTGAACGGCAGCCCGGTGACCGGGTCGAAGTCCACCACCTCGAGGTCGAGGTAGCGGTTGACGCGCGCCGAGCCGCCGACGGTGGCGTCGATCTGGCCGGCAAGCGAAATGGCCGCGGCATTGAGCGAGGCGGCGCCGGAAACCGTCGCCGACTTGGCCACGCCGTTGAGCGTGAAGCTGACGGTGAAGGTCGCGCTCGCCGGGCCGGTCAGCTCGAACTGCGTGAAGTTGACGTCCGGGCTGCCGGTGATCTTCGCCGGCGACTCGAAGCCCTTGATGAGCGAGACGGTGAACGAACGGCCGTTGGCCCGGGTGATGTTGAGGATGTTGCTGCTCGCACCGCTGACGGTGACCACGTATGCGCCGCCGACCGCGGCCTGCAGGCCGCCGGCGACCTGCGCCAGCGTCTGGCCAATCGAGGAATTGAAGAAGAAGTCGGTGCCGTCGAGCATCAGCGACCAGCGATCGGCGCCGACCGGGCCGCTGAGCTCGACCGAGGCCTGCGACCAGTAGAGCTCCACCGGCGTGCCGAGCATGCGCACGTTCGCGCTGGTGCTCGCCGCGGCGACCGTGCCGAGGACGCTGACGTACCCGGTGCGGTCGGCGGTGAGGATCGGCTCCTTGAACTGCGCAACCGGGCTCGCCTCGGTGCCGCCCGCGGTTTTGGTGATGACCTTCGGCACCGCCGCGATGATCGGCCCGTGGAACGCCGCGTTGTAGGTGATGGCGGTGGACTGCTCGAAGATCTCAGCGTTGCCGTCGACGTGCAGGTCGGTGGCGATGGCGGTGAGCAGGCTCTGGTCGGCGTTGACGGTGACCGTGTCGCTGCCGGCGCCGCCGTAGATCCAGGTCTCGCCCAGCAGCTTCGAAATGATGATCGAGTCGTTGCCGCCGCCGCCCGAAACGCGCGTATTGACGCGCTGGCCGGCGATCGGCGCGGCGTTGAGCGTGAACGTGTCGCCCTGCTTGCCGAGCAGCAGGTCGAGGTTCTCGAAGTTGGTGAGCAGGACGCCGTCGAACGCCAGGCCGTTGACCGACCCGGTACGCAGGCCGATGCCCGAGAGCCGCAGGTAATCGGTGGTGACCGAGGTGGTGGTGATCGCGGCACCGCTTGCCGCGGTGAGCGTCGGCGGCGCCGGCATGTCGAAGCTGATCTGCTTCAGGTTCGCCGCCGAGCCGTCGGTCACCGTCACGCGGCCGATGCCGATGCTGGTGAACTGCTGCAGCGCGGCCTGGATCGCGGCCGAGCTGGCGTTGAACGCGAGCGTGGCGGTCTGCGTGCCGTCCGAGACCGTGTAGGTGCCCGATGCCGCCGAGACGGTGAGCAGGCGGCTGGTCTTGGTCTCGCTGGTGTTGGTCAGGCTGCCGGTGAGCGCGACGTTGGCGCCCTCGGCGTGCGCCACCGCGGTGTCGTTGTCGCTCGCGCTGTCCTCGCCGCCGTCCACCACCAGCCGGCCGCGGATGCCGTCGAGCGTGGCGACCGCCGGCAGCTTGATGGCGAAGGGCTCCGGGTCGACCGTGATCGGCGGCGGCGTCACCAGGCGCGGCTCCGGCCAGACCTCGGTGCCGTACTCCACCGTGATCTGCGGCATGGTGAAGCTGAAGTCGACGTAGGGGTCGAAGAACCACCAGTGGCCCCAGGAGAAGTGCCAGTTCACCGAGGCGACGGTGGCGTTGATGATGCCGTCCAGGCCGTCGCCGAAGGTCGCGTCGTGGTACTTGATGTCGATGTAGCGCCACGACGCCTTGTTGTACTCGTACCAGAGGTTCACCCAGTCGGTGACCACCTGCTTGACGAAGTCGAAGACGATGTTCTGGTTGCCGGCGAACTGGACGAAGTCCCAGAGGTCGTGGGTGCCCCACCACGAGAAGTGGCGGTAGTAGGTGATCGGGAACCAGGTCAGGCTGTCGAACACGATGACCGGGTCGTCCTGCACCGAGAACTGCGGCGGCTGGTAGGTGAAGGCGGGCTGGTCGAAGAACAGCGCCGGGTGGTCGCCGGCGAGGTGGATGTGGTCGTCGCCGCTGCCGCCGCGCACCGTCACCTCGAGGTGCGACGGCGAGGCGAGGATGTAGATGTCGTCGTCGCCGCCCGCGCCGTTCACTTCCAGCTTCTCGATGCCGGTATACGGCACCAGGCGGCCGGCGCCGGCCACGAACCGGTCGGTGACGATGAAGGTGTCGGCGACGGCCGTGCCGTTGATCACCACCGTGTCGATGCCCGGCCCGCCGAAGATGTTGACCGGCGCGTTCTGCAGGTACTGGTAGCGGTTGTTGCCGGTGCCGCCGAACAGGCGCGACAGGTTGGTGATCGAGCCCGGATCGTCCGGGTTCTCGTTGAGCACCAGGAAGGTGTTGATGATGAAGGTGTCGTCGTCCTCCTGGCCGAAGAGGAACACCTCCGCCGCGTTGTGGTCGACCTGGAAGTAGTCGTCGCCGGTGCCGCCGTAGAAGTAGGCGAGCGACGAGACGCCGTTGGTCAGGTGGTGCAGGTCGACGATCGGGATGCCGTCCGGGTTGTCGAGGCTGCCGTTGCCGCGGTCTGGAATCTGCGGCACGGTGCCGATGGTCACGTTGTCGGCGCCGTCGCCGGTCTCGACCACGGTCCATACCGCGGTGTTGTTCGACACCACCGTGTCGTTGCCGCCGAACGTGCGCACCACCAGGCGCTCGGCGTTCTGGAACACGATGCGCTCGCCGTCGGGCGTGTCGCCCTTGATCAGCGCCTTCAGCTGCGCCGCCACCGACGCGTCGGTGTCGCCCGAGATGCTGGTGTAGGTGTAGACGATGCCGTTCAGCACGATCGACCAGACGTGGCCGGCGTCGATGGTGCCGTCGGCGACATGGTCGGCGGCGATGACGAACGAAGCCGAGGCATTGCCCGGCGCGAAGGTAACGCTCTGCGCGACGCGGTCCTTGTAGACCTTGAGGCTCGAGTTGGTAAGCGAGCTGTTCGGCCCGTGCAGGGTGAAGGTGGTGTTGATGCCCGCGGCGGTAGCCGGGCGAACCGGGAAGATGCCGGTGGAGCTGAGCGTGGCGGAATACGGGAAGCTCGAATCGACCAGCGAGCCGGAGAACACGTAGCCGACGTTGCCCGAGGCGTCGAGCGTGAACTGGTCCTGCCCCGAGGTGCCGAACACGTAGAGCTCGTCGTAGCTGGACGTGCCGCCGCTGTCGTTTACCGAATAGCGCGCGCCGGTGCCTTTCAGCGTGATCAGGTAGTACTCGTTGAACGAGCCCGAGCTGCCGCCGTTGTCCACCACCACGCTGCCCTGCCAGTTGGTGACGTTGCGCGTGCCGGCGCCGACCGTGATGACGTTGTCGGAGTCGTTCACCACGATGGTGTTGTTGCCGGCGCCGCCCACCAGGACCGCGTTCTCGAAGATCTCGAGGCCGCCCGGGCGCGAATCGACCAGGCTCTCGACCACCGCCGCGCTCGAGTAGCGGTCGCCCTTGTCGTTGAGCTCGAACAGGATCGGCTCGGGGCCGGCGTCCTCGGCGGTCAGGATGATGGTGGTGCTGGCATTGACCAGCTCCGCCAGCCGCTTCGCCACCATCACCATCGACAGCTCGTCGCCGCCGTTGCCGGCGGTGTAGGTGAAGTCGGTCGTGTTGATGCGCAGCGTCCACACCTGGCCGGCGACCACGTTGCCGATGAGGTGGAGGTCGGTCTCCTGGTACCAGGTGCCGGCGGTGTCGGTGGTGAAGAAATTCTGCGAGGTGCTCTGGCTGTTCGCTGAGGTCGGCGCGGTCAGCGTCACCGTCGGCGTCGCGGGGTGCTCGCGCCCGTCGCGGATGGTGATGAACGCCTCGCGGCTCGCCGCCGCGATGTTCGCCTGCTGCTCCTGCAGCGCGACCTTCTTGCCGAGCGCCGCGCCGTTGTCGGCGAGGATCGTGCCGGTGACGAAGGTATTGCCGAACAGCGACATGTCGAGGTCGAAGTTCTCGTCGAGGGTGTCGTCGCCGCCCGAGTCGAAGAACGCATCGAGGCCGTAGGAGCCGCGGAAGGTGTCGTTGTCGGCGCCGCCATCCAGCACGTCGGAGAAAGCCGAGCCGACCAGGTGGTCGTCGCCGGCCTCGCCCTGGAACCAGAACGCGACCAGGTTCTCCTTCACCCCGGCGGCGCTGATGATGTCGTTGCCGTTGTGGCCGAGGATCACCAGGGTATCGGCGGCGAAGGTGGGGTTGCCGCTGCCGTCGAAGTGCGGCGCGGCATCGGTCACGTCGCGGTGCGTGTTGAGCAGGCTGATGCGCGGGCCGTCGAGCTCGCTCACCAGCACCACCTCGTTCTCGGCGGTGACGGTGAAGGTGTCGGCGTCGTTGGTGTGGTTGCCGTGCGCGTTGAGCTGGCCGCCGTGCAGCGTGATGGTGTCGATGGCGCCGTCGTGGCCGGTGACCGGCACGTCCATGGTGGTCGTGGCCGCCACCATGTACGACTGCGTCGCTTCGACGCTGAAGGCGGTGCCGTCGCCGCGCGTGATCGTGATGCTGTTGCCGCTCAGCGTGGCGGTGTAGTCCGGGGAAGCATCCACCAGGAGCTGCAACTGCTGGGCGATGGTCGGGATGGTCGCGCCCACCGCCGCCTGGTACTCGAAGTCGGTGTCGCCGAGCGTGATGCGCCAGGTGCTCGCCACGCCCGTGGGCACCAGCGCGCCGGTGAGGTTGACGGTGGCGCTGGTCCAGAACTGCTGCAGCACCTCGTCCGGGCTCATGGTGATGCGCGCGTCGTTGACGTGCAGCGCATCGGCGGCCGAGCTCTCGTAGACGTCGGTGGAGGTAATGTAGAAGCGGCTGCCGCCGCCCTGCTTGGTCACCGAGATGGTGGCGCCGTTCACCGTGGCGACATAGCCGGCGCTGTTGTCGATGGCGGTTTTCAGGCGCGCCGCGATCGTCTCCAGCGTGTCGCCGCCTACCACGTCGGTGACGAAAGGCGTCGCCACGCCGGCGATCGTCACCGACCAGCGGTTTCCGGTGGTCACATTGCCGGTCAGCGTGAGCGAGGTCTTCTGCTCGACGCGCAACGCCGAGCTCTCGCTGCCGGTGAGCGTGCCGACGGCAATGCGTGCGTTGCCGTTCGAGTCGGTGGCCTGGCGGAACATCGCCTCGGTCTGCGGCGCGCCGTTCGCGTCCTTGATCGTCACCGAGGCGCCGGTGGCATCGCGGCCGGAGAACGCGGCCGCAGCCTGCACCGTCAGGCCGGGGAAGTTGTTGGACAGCGTGATCAGCTTGCCGGCCGAGACGCTGACGTTGCCGGCGCCGATGGTGTTCCAGGCCGACAGCGCCGCCTGGATGGCCGTGGCGTCGGCGTTGTAGGCAAGCTCGGCGCGATTGGTGCCGTCGGTGAGGACGTAGAAGCCGGCGGTGCCGGTGACGTTGAGCTGGTAGGCGACCTGCGTCGGCGAGAGCGTCGCGTTGGCGACGGTGAGCGGGCTGGCGACGCCGGTGAGCGCGATCAGCTTGTCGCTGTACACCTTGACGTGGCCGGCGCCGATGCCCGTGAGCCCCTCGAGCGCCGTTTGGATCTGGCTCGCGCTCGCGCCGACCGAGATGGAGGCGGTCTGCGCTCCATTGCGCAGGACGAAGGACCCCGACGTGCCGGTCACGTCGAGCTGCATGTAGGTGACGCTGCCGACCCCGAGCGTGGTGTTGCCGCCGGTGATCGTGATCAGCTTGGTGGACGAGACCGCGACGTTGCCCACGCCGAAGATGCCCTCGAGCGCGGTCTTGATGGCGGCGGGCTTGGCGTCGAACGCGAGATCGACGAAATTGGCGCCGCTCGTGAGGCGATAGTGGCCCGAGCCGCTGACCGCGAGCTGGTAGACGCCTGCGGCGCCAGGGGTGAGCGTCGCGGTCGCGCTCACTGCCGGAGTAAGCGTCGCCGCGGTCGGTGCGACGGTCAGCGTCGGCGAAACGCCGGTGAGCGTGATGGTGCGCGTAGTGCCGGTCCCGGAGACGCTGACGTGCGAAGCGCCGCCGATGCTCGCGAACGCCGCCAGCTCTGACTGGATGGTCCCGGCGGCGGCGTTGAAATTCAGCGCCGTGGTGCTCGACGTGCCGTCCGTAATCTTGTAGCTGCCCGAGGTCAGCAGGCTCAGGTCGAGCGTAAGCGTCGACGTGGTCTTCGCCAGCGTCGCAGCGGCGGTGCGCTTGGTGACGCTGACGGTGCCGTTCGTCGCCGCGCCGTCGTACACGCCGCCGGTGTCGATAGCGTTGGCGAGCCCGGTGGCGACCTGCTGGAGCGTGGTGTCGGTGCTGAGCACCGTGTAGGCATAGGTCGCGGTGCCGACGCCCAGGGTCCAGACGTCGCCGGTGTGCACCTGCCCGCGCAGCGCGAACTGCAGGCCGCCGGCAGCCGCCGACGGCGTGATCTGCACCGGGCCGGTGACCGGAACCACGATGGTCTGCACGCCGGAGGCGGGACCGGCGTCGAGCGTGATGTCCTTGAGCAGCGAACCCTTGAGGTCGTTCACCGTGATGCTGTCGGCGCCTGCGCCGGCGTCGAGCTGCATCGCGTCGATGTCGGTGGCGTAGAGCGTGATGGTGCCGTTGACCACGGTCTGGATGCCGCTGCCGATGCGCGACAGCGTGACGCTCGCGCCGCTCGGATCGGTATTTGGGCCGACGCTGGTGGTGCCGGTGATCGCGGAGATCGTCACCGTGTCGGCCGAAGAAGTGGTGGAGAGCACGAACGTGTCGATCGCGCCGTCGCTCGTCGTGCTGCTCGTGCCGCCGCTGATGAAGGCGTCGGCCTGGTCGGCCGCGCTCCAGACGATGCGGTCGGCGTCCGCGCCGCCGAGGATGAAGTCGGCGCCCTTGCCGCCGGTGAGCTCGTCCACGCCGGCGTCGCCGTACAGCCAGTCGTTGTTGTCCTCGCCGAACAGGCGGTCGTCGCCGGCGTTGCCGTGGATCAGGTCGTTGCCCTTGCCGCCGTAGATGACGTCGGCGTCGGCCTCGCCCGAGAGGATGTCGTTGCCGTCCTCGCCGAAGATCTGGTCGTTGCCGGTGCCGCCGAGGATGGTGTCGTTGCCCAGCCCGCCGTAGAGGATGTCGTTGCCGGCGTCGCCGAACAGCTGGTCGTCCGCCTTCATGCCGTAGATCTGGTCGTCGCCGTCGCCGCCGTGCAGCTCGTCGGCCCAGTCGCCGCCGACCAGCGTGTCGTTGCCGGCGTCGCCGTAGAGCTGGCGCGTGATGCCGACGTTGTTGGCGTTGGCGCTCACCATCAGGTGGTCGTTGCCCGCCCCGCCGTGCAGCTCGACGTCGATCGTGGCGCCGACCGCCGCGTCGACGATCACTTCGTCGTCGTAATCGGTGCCGAGCGCCTTGATCTTGGTGACGCTCGACTTCAGGAAGTAGTTGCTGGCGCCGCGCGCGCTGACCTGGATGTAGGTCGACGAGGTGCCGGTGGCGACGCCGTTGGCGAAGTCCGGCAGCACCGTCTCCATGACGAGGAAGCGGTCGCCGGTGGTCTGGCCGTCGTCGTTCTGCGGCGCCATGTTGAGCGTGAGCTCGCCGCCCGACAGCGTGGCGAGCTGCGGCACCTCGTCCACGCACTCGTGGCGGAAGTCGTAGATCACCGCGGTGAAGAAGTTCTGCCGTGCCTCGAAGATGGTGATCTTGCCGCCGAAGATCGACAGGCCGACCCAGAAATACGCGTCCAGGCCGACCGTCAGGTCGCCGTAGATGGTGAAGATGCAGTCCGGATCGTCGATCAGCTCGTCGAGGTAGATCTTGCCGTCGTACACCGGCGCGATCGCGTAGCCCATCGACGGGTCGTTGTTGATGTAGATGCCGGTGCCGGTGTTCGGGTCGTCCTTCAGGTCGAAGTTGACCTGGGCCTTGATGTAGCCCTCGACGCCCGCCTCCACCAGGCCGCCGATGCCGACCGAGGCGCCGGCCTTGATGGTCGCGCTCATCGTCGCCTCGGGGGCGTCGTTGCCGCTCTTCTCGATGCCGTGGTCGAGCAGGAAGAAGCCGTGCGTGAAGATGAGCGGGATGTCCTCGGGCTGGTAGCCGCCGTTCTTGAACTCGTTGAAGCCGCGCGTGGTGAGGCCGAAACCGATGTTGGTGGTCGCCCTCACCTCGCCGCTCAGCTTGGCGTTGAGGCCCGGGAAGATCGGGAAGCTCTGCTCGTAGAGGAACTGCAGGTCGAGCGACGGCAGGTCGTACTCGAACAGCGTCACGTCCTTGCCGGTGAGCAGGCCGAACATGCTCGCCGGGCTGGTGAGCAGCGGGAAGCGCCAGTCGCCCGGCTTGGTGCCGAACTTCTGCACCACGTTCTTGGCCGAGGCGTTGCTGGTCTGGCCGGCGGCGTCGATGTTCGCCGGCAGCGACGCCGGCACCGGATCGTTGCCCGGCGCGCTCGCCGGCAGGCGCGCATCGCCGCCGATGACGAAGTCGCCGAAGTGGATCTCGATCGTGCCGCCGGGGTTGGCGTTGATGAAGTCGTCGACCGTCTTCACCAGGTCGATCACCTGGATGATGGCCTTCACCGCCTTCACCACCGAGGCGTACTTGGTCTGGCCGAGGACGGTGCCGGCGATGTCGAGCAGCGTGTACTGCTTGGCGCCGAGCTCCTTCAGCAGGCCGATCTCGGCGGTCAGCGTCTCGGCCAGCGGCTCGAGCGGCGCGGTGACGTTGTGCACCTGCTCGATGATCGGCGCGACGAAGCCGGTGATGAACTGGCCGAGGTCGAGCGTGACATCCTCGAACATCACGATCGGCTTGCCGCCGAAGCTGGCCTGCGTGCCGCCGCTGCCGAGCACCACCTTCGCGAACACCTGGTCGTAGTGCAGCGTGGTGTAGATGCTCGGGAAGGTGAAGTTGTTCTGCGAGCCCGAGGCGCTGATCGGCTCCATCGACAGCGTGGCGTCGAGGTCGACGTCGGCCACCGCGCTGAACTCGGCGCGCACCCTGAGCGACTCGGTCGAGTTGCCGCCGGCGCCGGCGAATGGGTTGAACAGCGTGACGCGGTCGTTGCCGTTGCCGCCGTTTTCCTGCAGGTCGACGGCGAACTGGCCGTAGAGGCCGCTCGGCCGCCCGTCGTTCACCTCCGCCAGCTGGCCGTTGAGGAAGATGACCGTGGCGTTGAGCGAGGCGTTGTTCGACACCGTCGCCGAGAGGTCGATCTGCAGCTCGTCGCCCGACTCGGTCACCCCGGCGGTGTCGATGAAGAAGCCGTCGGCCTTCGACAGGCCGAAGCCCAGGCCGAAGACGTAGTTGAAGCGCAGGTCGATCGAGCTGCCTTCGGACGTGTTGAGCGCGAAGCCGGGGATGGCGGCCGAGAAGTCGATCGGGATCGAGGCGACGATGTCGGTGGTGACGCCCGGGTCGATGTCGTGCCACTCGAGGATGCCGGTGCCCTCGTCGAACATGTAGCGCAGCAGGCTGTCGCCGAGGGTGACGTTGAACTTGAGGCCGTTGGCGTCGAGCGTGAACTGGATGTCGCTCGCGTGCGTCACCTCGACCAGCTTCACCGCGCCGGTGGCGCTGTCGTAGACCGGCTGGCCGTTCACGTCGTAGAACGGCACGCGCAGGATGTTCAGGCCGTCGGGCTCGCCGCCGGTGCCGGTGTACTTGCCGAGCTTCTTGAACAGCGCCTCGCGCACCTTGGTGACGAGGATGTCGGACACGGTGACGTCGGCCGTCAGCGGGTCGGCGTTGGCGCGCGCCGCATCGGCGAGCAGGTAGCCCAGGCCGCCCGAGCTGTAGCGCGCCAGGCCGCCGTTCACGGTGTAGTCCACCGCGTCGTCGATGTCGACGCTGTCGTCGGCCACGCCGAGCAGCGAGTTCTTCGCGCTGTCGAGGAAGTTGGCCGCCTCGGCGAGCTTGTCGCCCACCATCGGCAGCACCAGGCTCGCGAACTGGGACTCGAGGTTGGACTTGATGCCGTCGAACAGGCCCTCGAGGCCGCGCAGCACCGTCTCCGGGTCGTTCAGGATGACGAAGAGATCGAAAGTGCCGCCGAAGCCGGGCGCGCTGGTGACGAACGCGCCGAGCCCGGCCTGCGTGAAGCCCGCTTCGGCGTGCAGCGTATTGTCCGTGCGGCCGTCGCCGTCGCCGTCGGCGTCGCTGCCGCCCACCGCCAGCTTGATCGAGCCGATGTTGAGGTACAGCGGCAGGTCGAGCAGCGCCTGGCCGGTGACGAACGCGCCGGCGCCCTTGGTGATGCCTGCCTCGAGGCTGACGTCCACCAGGCCGTCCTGCACCGAGAGCCCGACCTTCGGCAGCGTGAGGCCGAGGGTGCTGAAGGGCGCCATGTTCGAGATGTCGAGCGTGGCGGTCGCGTTGCTGAGCGTTGCCGACGCGTGCGCGAAGGCGGTGACGCCGGAGTCGTCCGATACCGTGACGTCCGGATGGAAGATGTCCGCGAGATCGAAGTCGACGCCGAAGAACAGCTCCGCGCCGGCGTCCACCTGCAGCGTCGCGGCGGCGTCGAAGTCGAGCGGCAGCGCCGGCAGGCTGGGCGCGAGCTGCGCCAGGTCGATGTCGAGGGCGAGCGCGTTCGAGTAGGCGACGGCGAGGTCGAAGTCGAGGCCGAAGCTGCTGTTGGCGTAGCGCAGCGTGAACGGGTCGAGCGTCGCGCCGAAGGCGCTGTTGAACGCGTCGTTCAGCAGGTCCTCGAGGCCCTGGATGTCATCGAGCTGCGCGCGCACGCTCTGCAGCGTGTCGCGCACCTTGGTGAGGAAGGTGCTGGCCACCACGGAAGCGTTGCCCAGCACCGCGGCGAGGGCGCTGCTGCTCGCCGCCGCCGTGATGTCCACCGCCGAGCCGTCGCCGGTGAGGTTGGACAGCACCTGCAGGAAGCCGTCGTCGGTGATCGTGGCGATGACGCTCGCGTTGCCGGCGAACGCGGCGTTGATCTTCGACTGGATCTCGTCTGCGAGATCGATGTCCGTATACGTGCCGTTGGCGAGCGTGATGGTCTGCACGGCGAGCCCGTCGACCGACACCTTGAGCTTGTTGTTGCTCGCGCCGATCACGGTGGAGGCGCCGAGCGCCACGTCGCCCACCACGCCGCCGCTGCCGCCGAGCAGCTCGCCCAGCGTCTTGCCGATGCCGGGAATCTCGGTGTTCAGCGCCGCGCTGTCGTCGATCAGCGCGTCGAGGCCGGCGATCACGCCGTTGAGCAGCTGCTCGAGGCTCAGGCCGCGCATGTTGAAGAGCTCGCCGAGGCGGCTCTCGAACACGAAGGTGTCGGGGATGCTGGCGATGTAGTCGGTCAGCGCGCCCGGGTTGTCCGGCAGCTCGGGGCTGTGCGCGGAAAGGCGGCCGATCTCGCCGGAGAGCCCGGCGAAGCCGGTGTTGAGCACGAACGGCAGGATCAGGTCGTAGCTGCTCGCGGCGGCCAGCTCCGGCGCGGCGATCAGGCTCGAGAAGCTGCCGGCGGCGGCGAGCTGCGCGGCCGTGAGGCGTGCCTCGGTGCCCATGTGCAGCGACGCCTCGAAGCCGAGCACGCCGTCGTCGATGCCGATCGAGATCGGCCCGATCTTCGCGCCGGCGTCGAACGTGGACCACAGGCGCGACTCGCCGATGGAAGTGGTCGCGGTCGCGCTCGTCGCGCCGAGCACAGTGGCGAGGGCGGTGCCGCCGCTCACGCTCACCGCCGAAGTAGCGGCGGTGCTGTTGGACAGGAGCGTCAGGTGCCCGTCGGCATCCGCGGTGACCGTGACGCCGATGAGCTTGCCCTGGATCTCGGCGGCGAGCTGCGCGGCCGTGTACGTGCCGCTGGTCAGCGTGACGGTTTGCGCCGTCGCGCCGTCGACCGACACCGTAAGGGTGCTGTTGCCCGCGCCGATCACGGTCGAGGCGCCGAGCGCCACCGAGCCGGTCACGCCGTGCTGGGCCGGAATCGCCTCGGCAAGATGCACGGTGGTGATGCCCGAGGCGAAGGTCGGCGTGCCGCTGACGGTGAAGTAGCCGGCGTCGGCGGCTTCGCCCGAAAGGTAGACCCGCTCGCTGTTCGGGAACACCGTGCGCCAGTCGCCGGCGAGCTTGAGCGAGTTGGCGGCGAGGTCGACCGCCAGCACCGCGCTCGACTGCTCGCCGATGGCGAAGCCGAAGTCGAGGCCCGGATGCGAGACGAAGAACTTGCCGTCGGCGCCGATGCCGAAGGTGAACGAGAGATCGATCGACGCCTGCAGGTTGAAGTCGATGCTGCCGGTCAGGCCGATGCCGCCGAGCGACGCGTCGGCGAGGTCGAGCGAGAACGTGCTCGAGCCGCCGAGCAGCTCGAGGCTGACGTCGAACGCCTTCAGGCTCGAGGAGGACGAAGCCTTGATCTTGCCGCCGGAGAAGGCGGCGACGAACTCGGCCGAGGTCGCGGTGGCGTCGGAGTTGAAGTAGGTCGACGCGACGGTGTTGATCTGCGTCGAGAGGAAGTCCGCCACCTGGTCGCCGGCGCTGCCGCCGGTGCCGCCGAGCGTGATGCCCTTGCTCGAGAGGAAGCCGCCGAGGGTCTGGCTCGAGAACGGCAGCTCGGTGCCGAGGAAGTCGTCGATCTCGGCGCCGAAGCCCTTGGAGAACTCGGCGAAGTCCTCGAGGCCGGCGAGGATCTGCGCCTGGTTGCTCGCCACCAGGCGCGAGTCGGCGGAAATGGCGATGCGCTGGCCCGGGTTGAGCACCCCGTCCATCAGCGAGCTGGGCGAGCCCGAGGTGTCGGCGAAGCCGAGCACGTGCCCCATCTCGTGCATCAGCACCGAGAGCAGGTCGATGCGCGTCAGCGCCGGGTCGGCGGCCGCGGTGAGCAGCGAGCCGCTGCCGCCGAACTCGCTGTCGCTCGTGGGCGTGGCGTCGACGTACCACTCGTTGCCCATCGCCGTGTTGTGCAGATGGATCGTGGAGACGCCGCTGGCGACGGTCACCTTGGAGAGGACCGTGGTGCCATTCGACTGCAGGCCAGCGTCGATCGAGTACTGGATGGACGAGAGGCGCGCCGCCTCGGCCGCGGTGATCAGGCCGCTATTGGTCCAGCGCGCGATCGCTTCGGCCTTGACCGCGTTGAACGCCGCATCCACCGTCAGCACGGTGCTGCGCGCCGCAGCCGTCGTCGTCAGCACCGGCGCCGCGACCGAGTCGTTGAGCGACAGCGTGGCGCTTGCGTGGCTGAGCTTGCCCTCGTCGCCCGACTTGAGCTTGATGTCGACCTCGCCGATGACCTTCACGGTCGCGGTGCCGAAGAGGACGATGGTCTGGGTCCCGTCGGTCGTGACGCTGGTCAGGTTGGAGAGTCGCGTCAGGTCGAGCTTGTCGCCGCCGCCGAGGCCGTAGATCACGTCGGAGCCCGAGCCGTCCTCGATGTAGAAGACGTTGGCGCCGCTGGTGCCGATGATGAGGTCGTTGCCGGCCAGGCTGGCGACGCGCTCGATGTTGGCTAGGGTGGTCTGGTTGCTTCCCGGCGGCGTGACGAGGTTGCCGCCCGCCGCAGTGGTCGGCGCAGAGCCGAGCAGGTTGGTCTTGCCGCTGCCGGCGGTGACGTCGACGGTCGAGCTCGTCCCCATGCTGCCGGAGCGCAGGGTGAAGGTGCCGGCGGCCTGGGTCACGCTCACCGTCTTGCCGTCGGCCTCGAAGGCGGCGTTGATGCGCGTCTGGATCTCGGTTGCCAGGGCGGCAGCCGAGGCGTACGTGGCCTGGCCTAGCGTGATGCCGGTATGCGCGACGCCGTCGATGGTGACGTCGATCGTGTTGTTGGCGCTGCCGATGACGAGCGTGCCGACCGCGGCGCTGCCGGTGATGCGGCCGTGCGTGGCGAGCTCGGCCGCGCTGCCCGGCAGGTAGGTGCTGTTGTCGAGCGAAGCGTCGGCCCAGGCGGCGCCCTGGCCGAGGTCGATGACCATCTTGCCGAGGCCGGCGCCGAAGCGCACCGTGTCTTCGCCGGCGCGGCCGTCGATGGTGTCGTTGCCGCCCCCGCCCTCGATGACGTTGTCCTTGCCGTTGCCTTTCAGCGTGTCGTTGCCGAGGCTGCCGGTGAGGTCGAGGACGGTTGAAACGGCGAAGTCGGCGAAGCTCAGGCTCGAGTGGCTGTCGAGCGCGGCGTCGACGACGGTGCTCAGGCCGCGGAAGCGGTGGCCGAGCACGCCTTCGGCCTGGCCGTACGAGAAGATCAGGCTCTTCTGGAAGAAGCCGAGATCGACGGTGCCGAGGTCGAGGTCGAGGCCCGCGCCGAGGTCGACCGTGATGCCGGATGCGCCGTTGGTGTAGTCGGAATAGACGAGGTTGAGCTTGCCGCCGGCGCCCTTGCCGAGCGTGCCGTTGATCTTGGCGCCGTCGTGGAACACCACGGTGTTCGTGCCGCGGCCGCCGTTGATGTTCTCGATGCCGTTGGCGAAGACGATCGGGATCGGCGACTTCACGCCGAACACCGTCGGCGTGACCAGGATGTACGTGTCCTGCGTGTCGAACGCCTGCGGCAGGTCGTCCTTGTCCACGCCCATCGCCTCGAGGATCGCCGTCAGGGCGTTCGCGTTGGTAAGCGGGTAGACGTCGATCGTCAGGTCGTAGGCCCAGCCGCTCAGGTCGAGCGTGTCCATGCCGAACACCGCCTCGCCGACGGCGCCGGCGAAGTCGGGCAGCTCGATCACGGCGCCGGTGTTGAGCCAGGGGCCGAACTTGTAGGTGTCGCTGCCGACGCCGCCGCTCATGATGTTGATCGAGGCGTTGGGGGTCAGCTTGGGCGAGAAGGTGTCGGAGCCGAGCGTGCCGCCGATCACGTTGAGGCCGCCGCCGAAAGTGACGCTGGTGTTGCCGGCGAACTTGGCGAGCAGCCCCGTGTCGGCGAGCGTCACCGCGTGCAGCCCGGGCATGCTGATGGTGTTGGCGACCAGCGCGCCGAGCGCGGCCTTCAGCGTGTCGACGGTCCCGCTGCTGGTGGCGAAGGCGTTCTTGATGTCCGACAGGTTCGGGATCAGCCCGAGGTCGTAGAGGTTCGCGTCGATCAGCGACGGGTAGTCGGAGTAGTCGAAGATGTTCTCGACCACGCCGGAGGGCGTGAGCGTGCCGATCAGCGGCAGCGTGCTCCACGACGTGCCGTTGATCATCTTCAGCGTGCCGGCGTAGCTGGCGCCGTCCTTCACCATGTACGTGTTCTTGTTCGAACCCGAGACGATGGTCGTGTTGGCATCGATGCCGCTGATGAAGATCTTGGGCGTGGTGCTGAAGACGCCGCTGAGCGTGGCGCCGACGCCGCCTTTCTCCACGCTGACCGTGCCGTCGGCGTAGAAGGTGAAGATCAGCCCGTCGGTGATCGCGCTGAAGTCGACGGTCAGCGTCTTCGACGCCGCGCTGGTCTTGACGACGTTGGCGAGGCTGCCCCAGTCGTTGCCGACCAGCACGGTCGAGTTGCCGCCGCCGGTGCGCAGCGTGCGCACTTCCTTCAGCTCGGCGACGGTGACGCTGTCGCCGGCGCCGAAGCTGCCGGTCGCCTTGCTGTAGGTGAAGCCGAGCGTAGTCTCGGTGCCGCGCGTGAAAGTGCCGGTTCCGCCGAGATAGGCCTTGGCATTGATCGTGTGCGTCAGGTCGGCGGTGACCGCGTCGAACTTGAGCACGTCGCCGCCGGAGCCGCCGGCGTCGACGATGGTGTCGTCGCCCCAGCCGTCGGCGAAGACGAAGGTGTCGCTGCCGGCATCGCCGTAAAGCGTGTCGTCGCCCGTCCCGCCGGTGAGCGTGTCGTTGCCGCCGCCGCCGTGCAGCGTGTCGTTGCCGGCGCCGCCGTCGAGCGTGTCGGTGCCCAGCGTGGTCAGCACGCTCGGGTTGCTGGAATCGCCCCAGATCGTGTCGTCGTTTGCGCCGCCGGCGATGGTGTCGTTGCCGGCCTCGCCCTCGAGCACGTCGTTGCCCGCGCCGCCGTCGATGGTGTCGTTGCCGTCGCCGCCGAGGATCGAGTCGACGCCGCCGAGGCCGTTCAGCGTGTCGTTGCCCTTGCCGCCGAGCAGGTTGTTGGTCAGGCTGTTGCCGCTCAGCGTGTCGCCGATCTGCCCGCCGGTGACGTGCGCGATGCCGGTGACCTGGCCGACGACGCCGGAGACGAAGCCGTTGCCGCTGGTGGCGGCGTCGAGGTCGACGGTCGCGGCCGAGACGAACTCGTAGACGATCTTGTTCTGGCCGCCCGATCCCTTTCCAGCACATTGGGATCCTAAGCTTAGAATTCCACGTGGACAAGTTGTCGCG
>JADMIO011054753.1_pt1 | contig 56459 bp, 56 predicted proteins | sample 8958161 | NCBI WGS metagenome assembly JADMIO01 (sample SAMN16585339, study PRJNA669376) | soil metagenome | isolation source: Crop rotation soil | place: USA: Cullars Rotation, Alabama | collected 2011
CGCGACAACTTGTCCACGTGGAATTCTAAGCTTAGGATCCCAATGTGCTGGAAAGGTCCGCCGCGCTCCGTGGAGGAGCATCGGGCCATCGTCGAGGCCGTCGCCTCGCGCGACCCCGACGCTGCCGAGGCGGCGATGCGCGACCATCTTGCGCACACGGTGCAGACACTGCGTACTCTGGTTGGATCCCGCTCGCCGGTTGGGTAGACTGGAGCTCATTTAGGCCGACGGATGCTCTGTGGTGCCCGATGCGAATCCGCCGCCGAATGTATATGCTATTTTCGTACGATTCTAATGATGCATAAACAATATTGTCTACAATATCATCAACAATAATGCTGACAATGCTAGCGACGACGGAAAGGAGAAGACTTCACCGCGACCGATCACGTTCACCGCGCGGCTGAAGCGCATGCGCATAATCGACAGAACAAGGAGTATCCCACAATGAGTACCAATTCGAGCAGCTCGTTTCCCGCACCGTCCAACGTCCACGGTGCAGCATATCCGCGTATCAACCCTGATCTGAGCGTGACCTTTCGCATTGAGGCACCAACGGCCACGACTCTTCAGGTTCAACCCGGCCATCAACCCGAAGGCGCTGTCAGCGGGCTCGGTGCCGGACCCTACGACATGCTCCACGATGATGCGGGCGTCTGGACCGTCACCACGCCGCCTGCGGTCCCCGGCTTCCATTATTACTGGCTGCTCGTCGACGGCGTCCCCGCCAACGACCCTGCGAGCCAGACCTATTTCGGCTACGGCAAGCAGACCAGCGCGGTGGATGTTCCCGAGCCGGGCGTCGACTTCTACGAGATCAAGGATGTACCGCACGGCAACGTCCGACTGCACTGGTATCATTCGGCGACGACTGGTGCCTGGCGACGCTTCTTCGTCTATGCACCGCCCGGCTATGACACCGCGACGGAGACACGCTACCCCGTGCTCTACTTGCAACACGGCGGCGGCGAAGATGAGACAGGCTGGGCCAACCAGGGCAAGGCCAATTTCATCCTCGACAACCTGCTCGCGGCCGGGCAGATCGTGCCGATGCTCGTGGTCATGGAATCCGGCTTTGCCGTGAGACCTGGCGAGCAGCCGATGAGGCCTACGGCAGGAACAGGTGGTCGGCCGAGTGCATTCGAGGAGGTCATGATCCGGGAACTGATCCCAATGGTCGACGCAACCTACCGCACGATCGCGGACCGCGAGCATCGCGCCATGGCCGGGCTCTCGATGGGCAGCCTCCAGACGCTCCAGATCACGCTCTCGCATCTGGACACCTTTTCCTCCATCGGTGCGTTCAGCGTACCGCCGGAGAACGGGTTCGACCCGCAAAACACAGCGTTCGACGTGCGGACTGCGTACGGTGGCGTCTTCGCCGACGCTGCCACGTTCAACCAGCAGGTGCGGCTCTTCTTTCTCACCGCCGGCACGGCCGAAGAGCGCTTCGTGAAGGGAATTCATCATTTCGCCTGCATGCTCGACCAGATCGGCGTCACCTGCGAGACCTACGACTCGCCGGGTACCGCGCATGACTGGCAGACATGGCGCAGGAGCCTGCAAGAGTTCGCGCCACGCCTCTTTCGCGCGTAGTACCGGAAGGGCACGGGCATTGATACATTGGTATCAGACCTGGCCTTAGCGTATCTGGCGCTTGCCGCTACACCGGATGCTCCAGCTTCAGGTACACTATCCTGACCCAACATGCCGGAGCCAGAACGATGACCTTGACCGACGGACATTAGTAAAAGGTTCAACACCATGACTGTACCGACCCTCCGCCTCAACGACGGCCATACTATTCCCCAGATCGGCCTGGGTACCGCGTCGCTCAACGACGAAAAGATCGCGCCGGTGCTCGTTACGGCGATCGAGGCCGGCTACCGGCACATCGACACCGCCTTCCGCTATGGCAACCAGCGTGGCGTGGGCAAAGGCATCCGGGATAGCGGCATCAATCGCGAGGAGCTGTTCGTCACGACGAAGCTGGATGGCGAGTTTCAGGGCAATGACCGTGCGATTGCCGGTCTCGACGAGTGCCTGCGCCAGCTTGGCCTCGACTACGTCGATCTGCTCCTGATTCACTGGCCGCTGCCGCAGCGTGACGAGTATATCTCCACCTGGAAGTCTTTCGAGAAGCTGGTCCAGGCGGGAAAAGTTCGGTCGATCGGCGTTTCCAACTTCAAGCCTGCCCATCTGGATCGGCTCTTAGCTGAAGGCACGATCTCTCCGGCGGCCAACCAGATACAGCTGAACCCCCGCATCACACGACCCGAGCACGTGGACTACGACCGTGAACACGACATCGTCACCGTAGCCTGGAGCCCATTGGGACAAGGGAGCGACCTGTTACAGGAGCAGACCCTGGCGACGATCGCCGCGAAATATGGCAAGACACCCGCACAGGTTGTCCTCCGCTGGGACATTGACCTCGGGCTCGTAGCGATCCCCAGGTCGTCCAACCCCGAGCGGCTCGCCCAGAACCTCGATATCTTCGACTTCGCGCTGACCCCTGACGAGATCGCCGCCATCTCCGCGCTGGACACCGGCGCGGAGCGCCGGGTCGACTCCGACACAGGGGGGCACTGACGCCAGACAGTCTCGTCTAATCGTCGATCGAACCTTTACGCCGCAGGCACTGGGCGCTCGTGGACGCCTTCGCGGGGCCCGCCCACAGCCCTCGCTACAATAGGAGGGAGGGGCGGGCCGTGCCTGCCGGGCGTGTACTGGTCGCCGCACCTCCCATTCAACCAGGAGCAGCACGACTCTGGCCGAGCAGCGGATGGATGACGACTACAGGAGATTTGCCTCCCGCCTAAGAGCCACCGAAGCAGATGATATAGCCGTCGGGATCCTCAACATAAAAGTCTTTCGTGCCCCACTCCGTAGTCGTGAGCGGCCTGAGGATGGTCACCTGATTGGCAACGCACTCCTCGTAGTAAGCCTCGATGCCTGCCACGCCTGCGGATGCGTCAAGGTGTTCGTTCTCGCACCGAAACTGGCGCTCTGCCTGATTTTTCGGCGCCAGCTTTAGATGCAGTTCAAGCCCGTCGAGCTGTCCAATGGCGTAGAAATCCTCCCACGGCTCACCAAATGTAAAGCCCAGCCTCCGGTAGAACGCGATCGAGCGCTGAAGATCGTCGACGAGGAACTGAGGCGCGAAGGAGGTCACACGTGGCACGGTTACAGTTGTCATCGCTAGCTCCTTTGGTATCACAGGTTGAGCGAGCAACCCCACTCACATAGAGACGACATGTGGTTGTCGGAGTATAAGAGCTATTCTGGGGATTCCTGGTGTTGGATGCGCCTGCGCAGCAGCGGCTCGTGAATGGCCGTCGCATCCATCCTGCTCGCACCAAGAAACGTCACAAACCGCGCGAACCCACTAGCCAATGCTTCCGCAAATGCCTCATCGTTGCCGTACATTGCGTCCTCCAACCACAAGCCCAGGATGACGAATGTGTTGGTCGTCCGGTCGAGTTTACTGTCGAAGCGCGCGACGAGACGGTCGCCCCACAAAATCGGCAAGGTGTAATAGCCGAACTTACGCTTGTGCTCAGGCTTATAGACCTCCCAAATGTAGTCGAAGCCAAAGACGACTTTGGCTCGCCCGCGCGCGCTGACCTGATCGAGTGGTGCAAGAAAGACGACCTCGTCTGTTGTGCTCGTCTCTAAAGGCGTCCATGACTTCGGTACGCGCCCTTCACTCACATCGTGCAGCAAGCCGGAGTCGCTGCCGAGCGCGTAGTAGCTATCTTTCCAGCCTTCAACGTGCACCTCGATGATGCCGCCGTCGGCTTCAATCGCCTCGCGTATCCGCTTTGCCCTCTCAAATGGCACACCACGATGGAACGAATCTTGTACACGCTTCAACCGCGCCAGGCCGGAGAAGCTGACCTCCTTGGTGAACAAGAAGCGGTCAGCCTCATCTTCGTCGCTTTCGCGAATGAGATGCGCGGGCGCAACAGCTTCCGTGAGTGCATACACTCGCTCGAAGCGCTCGCGGTGGTGCGTCATCACTTCACCGGTGAGCCACAGGTAATACAGCGCGAGCGCGCTGTCCTTGCGACCGCGATAACTTTGCGTGCGTGTCCGTGTCGCCATCTGGAAGTCGCGGTTGCTCACTGTGCCGCGCTCCTGCAACGTGGCCCGCATTTCGACGATGGCATCGGCGTGGTCATGAGCGATGGCACGAATGCGCGAGCCGGTCTCGCGCTCACGGTGCATCACCACGCGCCAGTGCGGCAGCTCGTCCATCGGTCGAACAGCCAGCCAACCACCCCAGTCAAAGAACTTGCGCTGCTGATAGGCCAGCTCTTCCCACATGCCGGGCGTGTAATCGAGGACGCGGCTGTGCAGCATGATGTCATGACTGCGAGCGATGATTTGCAGCGGGTCGAGCTGCAAGTATTCCATCGCCCGCATCGCCTGCTCAGTGCCCTCGATGCCGCGCCAGCGACGACCGGGCCACAAGCCCTGCTTGCCGAGGATGAAGCGCCGTGCTGTGTCGATAGTAATGGTCAGCATGATGTCCTAATTATCGAAATGTGCGGTGAGACATGTCTGAGCGCCTGCAAGAATAGGCGGCGCTGCTCCTGGCTCTGGTCTCAGAGTCCGGCGCTGAGACCCTTTTCGGCTCCGCTGGGCTCGGCTACACCTCGCGTTTCTCTTCTCGCGCCAGCCAGGCGCGCACATCTGGTTCATGGTCATCATGGAAGTGGTCAAAGAATTCGCTGGCGGAGAAGTACTGATCGCCCAACCACACAAGGCGGTACCCTTCATCGATCCGGACGTCATCGGGCAAGTCTTCAATGACGGCGAGGAGCTGCTGAAATAGGTGACGCGTCTCATCCAGGACTTCGCGCACCGAGCGCCCGTGATTGGACTCATAGATCCACGCGTTGATGTCATCCTCGTTTTGCAAGGTCGACGGCCACGGTGGTGCCGGTTCTGGCTCGTTGCGGTGTGCAGCCTGGATGCGGCTGATAAGTCTGGGCTGCCAGCCGTTCAGGTGAGCGACCAGATCTTTGAAGGACCATTGACCGTTGACGCCGGGCTGATCCATGCGTGCCGGACCAATCTGTTCGAGCAATGCTTCCCATTGCTGATCCTCTTCCTGCAACCAATTCAGAAGTTCAGATTTCTTCATCCATATCTCCTTCAGAAGGGTGCATATCGCTCTCTAATTGCGTGAACTGTTCATCGGATAGCTGCGTGATATAACTATCCCAGAGCATGCGGCCAAACGTGAAGTGATCGTCGTAGAACTGGCGAAAGGCATCCGCATTCATTACGTGCTCTTCAGGAAGGCCAATGTTCGCTCCCACGCCAGGCTCGCTGCCGCCTCGTTATATGCGTCGATCCGGTCGGGCTCAAAGAACCAATGCCCGGTGCCTGGGTACTGATGGAACGTCACCGGGCGACCGGCCCGCCTGAGGGATTGCTCCAGATCGTCGATATAGTGTTGTGGCTCATACTGATCGTGCTCGGCAAAGTGGCCCAGGTAGGCTGCGCTTGCGGTGCTGAAGTCGCCGTCCCCGGCCCCATAAAAGAGGACGACGGAGCGGATGTGATTAGGATCAGCGGCGGAGAGGCCCAGCGCATAATTGGCGCCCAGCGAAAAACCGATCACTGCCAGACCGCTGCGGGACTGGCCGCCATGTTCGCTGAGGAATCGTGCGGCATTCGCGATCTCGGCCTCGGCCTGGAGATGGTTCGTATCGAGCGCTCTGCCAAGGATTTCGGCCTCGGCAATCGTGTCTGCGACCTTGCCATGATAAAGGTCTGGCGCGAAGGCGACGAACCCGGCTTCGGCTAAACGTGTACAGAGGGCTCGAATGGTGTCGTTCAGCCCCCACCAGGCGTGGAGGACAAGCACGCCTGGTCCTGCGCCGCGTTCGGGTAGTGCGAAAAAGCCGCGGGCGGTCTGCTTGTCGCCGTCATGAGTGACTTCCTGTGATGTACGATTGTCCATCGCATGCTCCTCCTCAATCTCAGAACGTCTCGTCGACGGAGCGACTATAGAACATATGGGCTAGATTGTCAAGGTCAGGGGAGGGCGGATCCATGCGTGGCGAAAGATGCATTCACGATGATCGAGGCGTCGGTCAGATATTCCAACTTGAACTACAGAGCACCAATTGAACCACAGAGACACAGAGACGACGAGAAATAGCTATCAAACGATATTCTTGATGTCCGAGTGTCTGCACAGAGCGAAGGCTATAACGATTTACCCCTCTGTACCTCTGTGCGGGTGCCCCCTGGGCGGTGCCTCTGTGGTTTTATTAACTCGTCGTCTCTGTGGTTTAGTCTCGCTTCCGTGCCGGGAAATTATTGCTCGGTGTTCTAGTAGGCTTGCACGACGATCAACGTCATGTCGTCGGGCTGCGGTGCTGTCTCCCGAAATGCTGTGGCCCGCTCCACGATGTGGTCGCACACGTCCTGGGCCGTCGTCGAACCGGCGGTCTGCACCGCCGCATGCAGGCCGTCCAACCCAAAGAAGTCGCCGGCCGGGTTCACCGCATCGGTTACCCCATCCGTGTAGAGCACTAGGGTGTCGCCAGGGAGGAGCGTACGCGCCTGCACGTCGATCGCCGGGTTCGGCAGCCAACCAAGGGGTTGGCCGAGTGCTCGTGCGCCGGTCAGCTCGCTTCCGTCTCCCGCCCACACCAGTGGGTATTCATGCCCCGCCCGCGCCGTCACCAATCTTCGGGTGGCATGCTCCAGGCGCCCGAAGAGCACGGTAACGAACATGCTGCTTCGGTTGAGCTCCTGCAGCGTGGCATTGACCCGCCGGAGTACGGTCTCCGGTGAAGTGGACAGGCGCGCCTCCGCCCGGATGAGAGTGCGGGTTTGGGCCATATAGAGCGCCGCGGGCATCCCTTTATCCACCACATCGCCGATGACCACGCCTAGCGTCTCGGCATCCAGCTCAAAGACATCGAAGAAGTCGCCCCCGACTTCATAGGCGGGGATGCTCCGCACGCCAAGGTCGATGCCGGCAACATTCGGCATAGTCGCCGGAAGCATGCCCTCCTGAATCTCACGCGCGAGCTGTAGCTCGTGCTCGATGCGTTCTTGCTGCACCAACTGCGTGTGAGCGTGCTCAAGAGCAAGGTTGGCTTCCGACAACTGGGCGTTCTTTTCTTCCAACGCACGCATACTTCGCGCATGTGATCGTTGCAAGTAGGTGCTAGCGGCCCCCAATAGCTGGTACGCCACCAGTGGCTCGCGACGTAAGACATCATCGAATACGGCACGCTCAAGCACCAGCACCTCGGCCACGACCTGGCTACGAGCGCTGAAGCGCCGCTGGTGGTTGGGATGGAAAAAGGTCATCGCGCCGAGCACTTCGCCAGGGCCGTGGACGGAGATCGGATGCTCGTTGTCCGTCCCGATTCCGCTGACGAGCGCAATCTCTCCACTCAAGATAACGTAGAGCCGGTCGTCAGCCTCCTGTTCCTGGAAGAGGATAGCATTGGCAGGATACACCACTGGTTGAAGGGTAGATAAGGTCACAGCACTCACGAGAGCTGGCTGCGTGAGCGGGAGCGCCGGTGACTCGTCCGGGTGGCTCATATGGCCTATGCCTCCAGTGCGTGTCCGTTCGAGCGCGCCACAGCGCCAAGCCAGTGGCCGCTCGGCTTCACGGTGCGCTCCTGGGTCTCACGGTCCACGGCGATCAGGCCGAAGGTCGGCCGGTAGCCGAAGATCCACTCGAAGTTGTCCAGGGCCGACCAGTAAATGTAGCCGCGCACGTCGATGCCGTCTCGGAGGCAGCTCGCCACACCGCGCAGTGCCCGCTCGACATAGGCGATGCGGCGCGTATCATCGGCGGTGACCAGACCGTTCTCGGTCACGAGCACCGGGATGCCGGCGACGCGAGCGGCCTCCCGGATGGTCGCCTCAAGGGCCTCGGGGTAGAACTCTTCACCCATCATGTTCAGCTCCGTCCCCTCCTCAGGCTCCAGCAGACGCTCCGGGCCGAAGCGCATGCGCCCATAGGTCTGGATGCCCACAAAGTCGTCACCGCGAGCCGCCTCCAGATAGACTTCGTTGATCTCGTGGCGCAGCGTCCCCGCGTGTGCTTCGCCTCCGGGTCCGGCCTGAATGTCTGCGTTGGCTAATGTCCAGCCCACAGGCAGGTCGCTCCGCACGCCCTTGATCGCTGCCACGGCGGCGCGGTGAGCAGCCACCTTGACCTCGAAACTCCGGGCAGAGGCTGTGAACTGGAAGGGTGCGATGCGCTCGGCAGCGATGCCCAGCGCGCGGGCTGCGGCTGACCACATCGGAACCTGGCTCCGCTGCTCGGGCGGCTCGCCCCCAATGCCGAGCGCCGCCAGAAGCGCCGGAAGGTTTGGCTCGTTAAGCGTGCAGGCAGCGCCGATCAAGTCGCCCAGGTGTTGCATAACGCGCTCGCAGTAGCGGGCGAACCTGCCGGGTGTCTGCTCATCCTCCCATCCACCTGCCGCCAGCAGCCAACGCGGCGAGGTGAAATGGTGCAGGGTGACGACCGGCGTCAGACCGTGATCGTGGCAGGTGGCCAGCACACGCCGGTAATGGTCCAGCATGGCGCGTGAGAACTCACGTTCCTCGGGCTCGATACGTGCCCACTCGACCGAGAAGCGGTACGTATTGAACCCCAAATTGGCGAGCAGCGCGATGTCCTGGGGATAGCGGTAGTAGTGATCGCAGGCGTCGCCCGAGGGCTCGGCGAAGATCGTTCCAGGCAGGTGTTCGAGCAGCCAGCCGTCGCTGTTGACGTTATTGCCCTCGACCTGATGTGCTGCCGTAGCCGCACCCCAGAGAAAGCCGTTTGGAAAGCTGAACGGCGTTGCCACGGTATGCTCCTTTCACTACCTCACTATCCTCGAACAGCCGATACCGCTGGAAAGCGCGCCGCACAGACCTAGGGTGCCGGCTCCGTGTAGCCCTCTCCTTCCCCGTCAGTCGCCGGCTTGGAGGCCGAGACCAGCATTAGACTGAGACTGCCAAAGAAAACGCCTGCAGCGTCAGCCGCTTCGAAGCTTGCTTCGAGGCGCTGTACCTCATCCGCGGTCATGACGCCGTCCGCGACGATCGCCTGGGCATGCACGTCCCAGTTACTGCCAAGCCTGGCAGCGCGCCAATCCGTCACCACCAGCGGTCGCATCTCCACCATGATGCCCGCGAGCCCCTGCTGTTTGAAAAGCCGGTAAAGCGTCCGTCCGGCGAACCCGTTGTGCAGGTAGCGCTCGGCATAGTGGCGGTTCCAGCGGCCTTCGAGCTCGGTCTCGGGCGTATCCATAGAGAGGGTCGCCCAGTCCGTATCGAGGATGACGATCCGCCCTCCCGGCTTCGTCACGCGCACCATCTCGCGGAGGACTGCCACCGGATCGTGCAGATGCTGGAAGAGGCGCTCGCTGCGGCTGGCGTCGAACTCACCCGCAGGGAAGGGGAGCGCGGCGGCGTCGGCCTGTTGGTGGCGCACCCGCGCGGTGAGGCCGGCTTGCGCTGCTCGGTGGTCGGCCTCGGCGATCATCGTTCCATCGTAGTCGACGCCGACCACGCGCCCCTCCGCTCCGACAAGCTGGGCGAGCGCGATCGTATCCGTGCCGGGACCACAGCCGACGTCGAGCACATGCTGTCCCGGCGCAAGCTGCATCAGATCGGGGTTCCACGCCCAAACCGCCGGTTTTTTGACGCGTTCGCTTCGGGCTGTGCATGGAACCGAGCGGCAGGCGTCGGCTCCCACAGCCGCCATGGTACGACGGTGCTGCAGTGCTCGTTGGAGAGAAAGGTGAGCCGCGTACGGGCGTCAGTTGTGTCACCCGAAATCCAGGCCTGCCACGATGCCATCCAGGTCGATCAGCTTCCCGTCGCTGTGGAAGGTGTAATGTCCATGCAGCAGGATGTGTTGCCATGCTGCCGGCGAGATCTGCGTGATGAACGCACGCGCCTTGGTGTTGCCACTCGCCTCGTACCGCGTCAGCAGCCGCGACAGGATCGCCGAGTTGTAGTAGATAATCGCATTGGCGATTAACCGCCCGCACTGATTGCTGATCTCGAGTTCAATATCGGTCCGTCCAGCGAGTTCCTTCTTGCCGCCAACCTGGGCGATGGCCGAACGCAGCTGGTGGTACGACTCAATCCGGTTTTGCGAGCGGTGCACGCTGCGCTCCAGTTGCGGGTCACGCAGGTAGCGCAGCGTGTAGATGCTACGGATGAGCTTGTCGAACTCGAAGATCGCCCGCCGCGTCGGATTCGGCGTGGTATAGGTACACAGCTTGCGGATCAACGTGCCCTGGGTCATCTCCTTCAGCCCCAGCGTGGCGACGATCCGCTCAATGTTCGGCTTCTCATCCATGATGACCTGCAGATCGACCTGGCCGACCGGCTGAATCAGGCTCTTTTCGTACGACGCCAACGGGTCGGCGCAGTAGAGTTGCTTGAGTTCGGCCTGCAGGTCGGTGAAGCGTGGCTCGAAGCGCCGACCAAACCAGTGCAGGATGGCGAAGTTGGCCCGGTTGACGCTGTGCATGTCCCCGGTGATCGCTATGGGCACGATGTCAGACGTGTTCCGATACCAGATATCGAAGACGTAGTGCCCCTCGTACTCGTGCGCACCGATGAGCGAGCTGTTGAGCGGGACATGGTTGCACAGCAGGGAGTAAGCGGCCACGCCCTTGCCGCGGCCAAAGTACTTGCGCGAGTGGCGTGCCTTCACCGTCGGACGCTCGACGCCGAACTTCTGGCCATCGACAGCCCCGTAGAGCACGGTGAGGTCGAACGAGTAGAACGGGAAGATCGGCAGTGCTGCGGTGGCATTGCTGATACGGTCGTTGGCCGCCTTGAGCGAGGCCTGGCGAAGGTACTGCTGGGAGGTCGCTTCCAGCACGTGGTACAGGATATCGCTGGTGCGCGCCATGACGTGATTGCCGTGGTTCATCGCCTGGGCCATGATCACGGCCATCAGGCTGTCGGCCTCGGCGACCTTCTTCGCGTAGCGCGGCTGCAGCGGTGTCAACTCCGCGAGAAATCGGCACTCGTTGTCGACGAAGCGGAACACGTCCGCAACGTCGCACAACGGCAGTTTCTCGTAGAACGCAGCTTCGCGTGCCGGGTGCGCATCGACCTTGGGTTTGTGCCAGGTTAGGGTCTGCGTATCCTTGTCGTATGCCAGGTGCGTCAGCTTGCCCTGCTTCAACTCGCGATTGAAGGCCAGCCACTGGGCGTGCAGCTCGTCCGTTAGCGCCTTGAGCTGGGTCTCGATCGGCCGGCGCAGGAACGGGATATCCATGTGCCCGAGGACGTTGGCCTGGTCATCTGTCGAGACCAGCTCATCCGAGAAGTGGCGGTACTGGACGCTGTCGTCGAGGAAGAGTTCGCCCGACCGCAGCCGCTTCCTGATCTGCCGGTACAGCCAGAACTCGAAGCGGTCGGCGTGCAGCCCAGTTGGCTTGCCGTCCGCATCGCTGGTGTGCAGATACGGTTCCAGCTGCTTGGGAAGCTTGACGGGGCACTCGGCAAGGGGTCGGTGCGACAGCCGCTGCTGCTTGGCAAACACGTTCTTGGCCCAGGCCAGTGCAGCAAGCCAGTGGTTGTTGGGGGTCACACTGGCGAAGGCGAGCACCCCGTACAGCGGTCGCACGTGGCGACGGATACGGTCGGCTACCGTGTCCACGGCCTGCCACTGCCGTGCCAGCTTGCTCGACGGCCTCCCGCTCATGCGCTGGGCGGTCGTTTGCAGCCGATCTCTGGGCATAATCGTGTACGCGCGCTGGCGCACGTCGCCGAACGGCGTGGTATCGGCCACCGACTCGTCGACGTAGAGCGAGAGGAGGCGACCGATCTGCGGCGTCTCCTGCTGCAGGCGGAGCTGATCGGCGTCGGCGCCCTTTTTCGCGGCGATGCTGCATGCATCCTCGAGTTGCTTCATGTGGTAGGTGAGCGCGTCGACCAGGTTGTCCGTAAGCTGCCGGTAGCGCAGCCAGACGTAGCAGAGCAGGTAGAGGTGCGTCTGCTCGGGACGAAGGCGGCGGAGGTCATAGACAGTATAGAAGGTCGCCAGGCTTGCGTAGTATCGCAGGTTTTGTTGTGAGATACCGAGCGTCGGCAGCAGTGCCTTGGCGAGCGTGTAGAGCGGCTCCAGCATGGCCCGCTTCTGCCGCTCGTGCGCCATCTGCCGCCAGCGGAAATCCTTGGCGTCCTGCCGCAGCACAGCCAGGGCAGAAAGTGTGTCGTCGCGCGCGATCAACTGGGCGAGTGCGGCCTTGGCGCGGTCATCCAACGCATGCTCCAGCAGGGTGCCAAGGCGCTGGCGCTCGGCGGACAGTGCGTTAGCGATCAGGTCCTGCAAGGTGGTGTAGCCTGGGCGGACAATCGTGTGGTCGTTGAGCCAGACGATCAGTTCGGTCGCGACGAAACCGGGCGTCACATCGCGGCGCATGATCTGCGCTGCTTGCTGCACAAGCTGTGGCAGGAACGCTGTCGACCACAGCCGGTAGCCGAAAAGGTCGGCAATCAAGCCACGCTGTGTGTAGTGCTCGTGATCGGTGATCTCCTTCCTTTCGAACACCTCGCCGTGAAAGTACCGGCTCAGCACGAAGGTACAATCGTCCTCGACCGTGCTCCAGTCGAAGCGGAAGAAGGCGTGCTTGGCCTTGAAGTAGCCGATCTGGAGGACGCAATAGACTTGCGCGGAGAAGCTGGGCCGGCTGGTAGCCAGCGCCAGTTCGGTCTCAGACAGCGCCAGGTACGCCAGCTGCTGGCCGTCGTCGAAGTCGGGCAACCCATACAGTGCCTCGTGCTCGGCAGCGGACAGGACGCTCAGGCGCTCGCTCTTCGCCGTCACTCCTCCCTGGCCTCTTTGGCGACGGGCCATCCCACCCGCGCGAGCGTGTCAAGGAGAGTCGTACGCTTCACGCCGAAGGTGCGGCACACAGCCGCTTTCGACATGCCACCCTGCAGAGCGACGAGGATGGCGTCCAACTGCTCGCGAGAGATCGCCAGCGGGCGGCCACCACGCCGACCACGCCGCTTGGCGGCAGCGAGACCAGCCATGACCCGTTCACGAGTGAGCGCCCGCTCGTACTGGGCGAGCGCGCCAAACACATGGAACAGGAAATCGCCTGTCGGCGTCGTGGTATCCAGACCCTCCGTGAGCGAACGAAAGGCGACCTGGCGCTCCCGTAAGGTGGTGACGATGGTCAGCAGATGCGCCAGCGAGCGGCCGAGCCGGTCGAGCTTCCACACCACCAGCACATCGCCGGGCTGGACAAACTCGAGCGCCTTGGCCAAGCCAGGCCGACTGTCTGTAGCGCCGGACGCGTGGTCCTCAAATATGTGGCGCGCATCGACACCGGCCGCCACAAGCGCGTCACGCTGCAGATCGGTGGATTGGCGATCATTGGCGGTCGAGACACGCATGTAGCCGATGAGCATGTACGGAAAACCCCTGAAGGCGTATTGACGTATGATACAGCAAAGCGGCAGAGTTTTCCGTATACATTTCTGTGGACGATGGCGACCCGATCGGCAAGCGCCACTCGCCTGTCGCCAAACACTTGTTTTCCGACACCCCGCGACCGGTCACCGTGAAGCAGCGCGTCCAGCACAAAACACACGAGCGGCGTCAGAGTTTGGCACGTGTGGGAGCCGATGCTCGCCGCTTGGCCACATGCAGCGCCCGAAGCGAGCGTGTCAAAAAAAAACCGGCGGTTTGGGCGTGGAACCCCAGATCGTAGGTGCGCTGCTTATCCCGTTGCAGGATTTGTCCGATCGTGGCCAGGTAGGTCGTGTCGACGTATCCCCGTGGCTGCGTCATCGTCTACTCCTTGCAGTGCAGCGTGCCGGTGAATTGTAGCCCACGCCATCAAGCCACCCCCGCAGATAGCGCAGCCGTGAAATGCGTTGGGCTGGTATTACTAAGCCTGCCGAGACACCGAAGGTCACCTACAAAGCAGTTCAGCACATTCACGGCTCGCAACCCAGGACGCCAACTCTGCGTAATCCGGTCTCCACATCTCGCGCCTCATTCACTGCCCACACCGCTGCCCACTGCTCTGCTCGCGCACAATCGTAGCCAAGCCGTGCGGCGGCAAGTCGAGCCACCGGCAACACATGTTGTGCCGGTCGATAGCTGGCAGCGAAGAACCCGACGTCGCAGCATGGATCGCCAAGCATCGGCCGCGGATCCACGGCAACGATGCCGCTCTCACAAGCCCACCTTTAGATGCGTCTGGTGGATGGAGCTTCAGAACCAGCTGCGCCCCGGCTTCGTCAACGCACTCGTAGAGCCTGGCCCCGGAAAATCCGCCGTTCAGGCGTGCACCGAGTCTCAGCCCCCACTCCGACACCGCACGATGCTGTGCCCACTCCAGAAATGCTATGTGCTCATGTGGCTCGTTGGTATCCATCTCGTTTTCGATCGTCCTGTCGTGCCTGGTGAGCACTAGATATCTCTATGCCAGGGCAACTCCGCTCGGGTTGTCCCAGGTGGCAGAAGTTCGGGTCAGGATGTCCAGACACGTAGACACAGCGGTACCGGCGGTTAGGAAGCGATAGGCTGATAGATAAGGGCCATGGTTCCGGAATTGAGCGTCTTGCTTTCGACCAGCCGCAATTTGCTCATGGCCGTCCCGTCCGCGAAGAACCGTCTTCCTCTGCCCATGATGAATGGTTCGACCAGGAAGCGATACTCGTCAATCAGGCCGGTACCTTGAAGCGATTGGACCAGGGTCGCGCTGCCGTCGATAATGATGTCTTTGCCCGGCTGCTGTTTCAGTTTGACGATTTCTTCCACCACATTTTCTCGGATGATGGTCGATTCTTTCCAGGGAGCCTCGGTGAGGGTGGTAGAGATCACATATTTATGCATGCGGTTGAGAATCGGCCCCGGCCCATCGCCGGTCGTCTGTTTAGACCAGCCCGGCCAGAGCATCTCATAGGTGATGCGTCCCATCATATAAATATCGCCCTGGGAGTACTGCTCGATGATGTACTCCATTCTTTCAGGGTTATTCGTATTTTGCCACCAGTCATCCATCGTATTCGCATCAAAGACCCCATCAAAGGTGATCCAGGCCTTGACCCAAAGCTTTCGCATAGAAGTTTCCCTCCTCATTGTGGACAGAATTATCCGACATCAATGAAAGCAAACAACAGTTTCAGCGCACTCCTTTCGCAGGCAAAAAAGTTTGGCCCTTATCCAGCCGAGATCTTTGCTTTTGCCATCGTTAATGAAGTTCCCTGCTACATTATCGCCGCTTTTACAATTACGGCCTAGCTATTTCTGGTTTAAGTTTGCTGGCTACATTGAAGAGACAATCTGGCTGGCGAACAAACGTTTCAGTTGCTATAATCGGCACACGCTTACTCGCTCTCTAGCTGGAAAGTATGCCGATGAAATCACTCTCACAGGACGCCGTGCGCGGATTGATGATCGCCGCGCAGGGACTCCAGCAGCGCCCGCCCACCAAGGCGACCAAAGCCGATGTGCTCCGGATTATTCGCCGGATGCACGTTTTGCAGATCGATACCATTCACGTCGTGGCGCGCAGTCCCTACCTTGTGTTGTGGAGTCGCTTGGGCGACTATCCTCAACATTGGCTGGAAGAGCTCTTAGCAGAGGGTGCGCTGTTTGAATACTGGTCACATGCTGCCTGCTTCTTGCCGATTGAGGATTATCCACTGTACCGCCGCCGCATGGTAGACGCCGTCCAGAACGAGAGCTGGCCGGTGAAGTGGGCCGTGAAATGGTGCCGTGAACACCCCGAGGTCCTGGAGCGGGTGCGCAACCACCTACACCAGAACGGTGCGGTGCGCTCGGCCGAGTTCGAGAATAAAAATCACGCGCCAGGTGGCTGGTGGAACTGGAAGGAAGAAAAGGATGCCCTGGAGTCAATGTTCTTCACCGGCGAGTTGATGATCGCCCGTCGCCAGAATTTCCAGCGCGTCTACGATCTGCGCGAGCGTGTCCTGCCGGATTGGAATGATGCCCGGACACCTTCATCGGAGGAGGTGCTGGAGACCTTCGTGCTCAATACGGTCCAGGCATTAGGCGTGACGAAGGCAGCATGGATCGCCGACTATTTCCGCCTGGCTAAGAAAGTTGCTCAGCCGGTGATAGAAAGACTGGCGAAACGCGAACAACTCCAAACCGTGCAGGTCGAAGGTTGGGATGTACCCGGGTATTTCCATCCCGATCAACGCGATGCGATCGAAGCGGCAGCCAATGGCCGGATCCCTGTTTCCAGAACAACGCTGCTATCCCCGTTTGACCCGATGGTGTGGGATCGGGCGCGGGCACAGGAGTTGTTCAATTTCACCTATCAAATTGAGTGCTATACTCCCGCGCCCAAGCGGATCTACGGCTACTTTACGTTGCCCATTCTCTATGATAATCGCTTGATCGGGCGGCTGGACCCGAAGGCGCATCGCAAAGATGGTCTGTTTGAGGTGAAGGCGCTGCATCTCGAACCGGGCGTGATGGTCGATGACGCCTTGGTCGCCGAGGTCAAGAGTGCGCTGCAAGCCTGCGCCGCGTGGCACAAGACCCCGCAGGTGATTGTCCGCGATTCCACCGAGCTCGGCCTCGCGGAGCGTCTCTCCGGCTAATTTACAGCGGCGGCAGCGGCTGCTCCAGATATCCCCCAGCCTCGGCACGCTCAAGCACAACGCCGATCGCCTCCACGAGCGTGCGCGCTGCCTCCACGCTGAGCTCCACTGCCACACGCGCTCCCGGCCCCAGCGACTCGTTCACGAAGTCGATATTCAGCGCGTGTTCCAGCGGCGCGTCGAACGGATGGTCATATGACACGTTTGCCTCGCGCAGTTTGAACCACCCATTGCCTGCTTTGCCGCTCCCGTCGATGTTCACCTGAGTGACGATCATCGTGCACATAGTCGTACTCCTTACACTTTTCACTCTGCCGCAGGCGTCCCAAGGTGGGTCTCAAGGAAGGCAAACAGCTTCTTCCAGCCATCCACCGCTTGCTCCTGTCGATAGTTGGGCCGATCGTAATAGAAGAAGCCGTGTCCGGCTTTCGGATACATGTGGAACTCATAGGTCTTGCCGTGCGCCTTGAGCTCCTCCTCGAGCCGCGCAACATGTGCGGGAGTGGGATTCTGATCCTCCTCGCCAAAGATGCCGAGCAGTGGGCAGGGCAGATCCTTGGTATAGTCGAGTGGCGCGACGGGCTGCTTGGGTGTCAGCTCGTTGGACGCCATCACCACCCGTCCGCCCCAACAATCCACGGCTGCGTCAAAACCCGGTGCCCGGCAGGCTGCCAGGAAGGCCTGGCGACCGCCGGAACAGGTGCCGAATACGGCGACCTTGCCGTTGCTGAACGAGAGCGCACGCAGATAGTGCATCGCGCCGGCAAGATCGCCAACGACCTGGTCGTCCGCCACGCCGCCCTCCGCGCGAACTTTGGCGGCCACATCCTCCGGCGTCCCATCTCCGGCGCGGTGGTAGAGATTAGGCGACAGAGCGGCATAGCCGTGATGGGCGAATTTGCGTGTGGCCTCACGGTACCACTCATCCCACCCGGGCATGTGGTGAATCACGACAATGCTGGGAAACGGTCCGGGGCCAAGCGGACGCGCAAAGTAGGCGTTGACCAGATCGCCTTGAAACCCAGGGATGGCGATCGTTTCCGCGAGCATGCCTTCGTACATACCGGTCTGATACATGGTTGTTACTCCTCTTCAGCTCTTGCCGATGAAAATGGGCAACCCGGCCGATTCTATCACAGGGGCACGTCATTCCTGCCTGGGAAATGGAGCTTTTCTCGCACCGATCCAATTCTTATGTCGTACGCTGAATCTTGCGACGGTCCGCTGGTGTCGGGAACCGCCGCCGGAGCACAGCGATCAGAACCTGACTGATGGCGACGACGATTGCGATGAGCACGAGACTCTGTCCCACTTGCAGCACACCGAAGAAGCCGCCTCCACCGTCAGGGCGACCGCCGGGCGGAAAGTCTGCGCCGGCCGGGCGGTTCGGTTGCCCGGCGATTGCGACGCCCGGTCGTTCCCCGCCACGTCCTCCGGAGAAGGTGATGGAGCGCCCCGCGCCCCACGTGATGCCGCACACAACGAGCGCGGCAGCCAGAATAAGCAATGTTCGTCCAACAATCTTCATATTAGGCCTCCGGGAGCGTGGGGTGTGGTCCACTGTTGTCGGCGGAGACTTGACCACGGAACGGCGCCACGACGTAGCGACGGATCGCCGCCATAATCCACTGCCAGTTGAATGCCAGGTGCACGCTAATGATCACCAGCGATAGGTTGGCTGAGAGCTCATGTATCTGACGCCACGCGCCACCACGAGCCGTCGCGATACCGAACGTCCGCAGCACGGATTCCGAGATCATGAGGCCGGTGAATATTGCGACCGTCATGGCGATGAAAAGCAGCACGTTCAAGACGTAGTTCGCGCGTGCGAACCAGTTGACTCGATGGAAAAAGCGCTTCGTGATTCCGACGATCCATTGCCAGTTCAGCAGCAGATGCGTCACAATCGCGGCGGCAAAGGCGATGCTCAACCACTCATGGACGGTCGTGCCGCTCCAATGGGGTGCCATGATCACCAAAAACGCAACAAATATCGCGAGATCGAACACGAGATTGAATTTATTCTGGCGGTGTTGCTTGCGCGCAGCCGAATGTATCTGCATATGAGTCCATCCTTGTTCTCGTGGGGAGTTATTATCCCAGGTAAGTTGCCAGTGCACTGACGGTGATGCCCACGCCCAGTACGGTGACGATCACGGCACTGGCGAGCGGTAAGGCGCTGCTCCAGCGGCTGCCAAGTCCGCCGAACCGTTCCAGGAGCGAGCGCGAGCGCACCAGCAGAATGCCGATGACGATTAGCATCGCCGCCAGGCCGAAGCTGAAGGAGACGATCAGCCCCAGGCCGAGCAGGATGCGGTTGAGGCCGATGGCGATGACCATGATCCCCAGCGCCTCAGGGCATGGCACCAGCCCGCCCGAGACACCCATCGCCACCAGGCTACCCAGCTTGATACCCTCGGCTGGCGGGAGATGCGAATGGGTGTGACCATCGCCGTGATCGTGGGTATACGCATCAAGGTGACCGCCAGCCTCGTCATGGCTGTGGTCAGGTGTATGGCCATGGTCGTGACTATGGATGTGCGTGTGTACACGACCGTCGGTACTCCGGCGGAAGGCGGCCCAGCGCTGCTGGATCAGCCGTGCGCCCATGGCGACCACCAGCAGGCCAGACGCGATCCCCAGGATCGGCACCAGCACGTTGGGCACGACAAACTGGCTGGCAAACAGCGCCAGCAAGCCGATCACAATCACCGAGGCCGTGTGGGTGAAAGTCACGATGGCACCCAGCGCGACGGCGTGACGCACCGTGCCGCGGCTACCGACCAGGTAGGCCGCCACCAGCGTCTTGCCGTGGCCGGGTGTCAGCGCATGCAGACTGCCGAGCAGCACCGCCAGGGCCAGGGCCAGCACCAACACCCACGGCGAGAGCACCGGCGCATACAGATAGCCCAGCAGTTGCCGTGCTTGCCCTGAAGCACCCGCCGACGTCGCCAGGCTTGATGTCCCGTTCGTCGCGGCGGTCGTGCTTGCGGCTGCCGTTGCCACCGGCGTGGCGCTGCCGATGATATAGTCCATCGTCATGCTCTGCTGGATGCTGTCACGGTTCTGCTTACCCAGCGTGATCGCTATACCCTTGTCCACAAAAGTGTTGACCTGGTAGGCCGAGCCCGTGGGCGCGAAGTTGTTCTTGTACGCGATCTTGTGTGTGCCGGTCATGCCGGCCGCCAGCGTGGCGAGCGTGAAGACCCGGATCGTGCCGTAGCCGGACTGGATATTGAGGTACGGGGGCATATCGATCTTGGTGACGGCAAGCGCCAATGGCTTGCCATCCACTTGCAGCACCACGTTCCGCAGTACGTCGTCCACATACGCCTGGCTCTCGGCATCCGAGATCTGCTGGTCGCCGTCCTTGTCAAGCTGGGGCAGGACCTGCGGCGCGACCAGCACACCTGGCGAGAGGTCCAGCTCGACGACGATCTGCGTGGGCGCCACTGTGATGTACGAGGCTTGCAGGTACACGTCGAGCGGGTGAGCCAGCACTACCATAGGCGACGCAAGCAACGCGAGCAGAAACGTGGTCAGCCCGAGCAGGAGCGGTAGGCGCCGTCTGATGCTGCGTGGTGTGTTCACTGGGTGTACTTGGCTCCGTAATCGTTGGTCGGATCGCGATAGATGCCGTGGATGTGCTGCGGCGACGCGGCTCCGCCGAGGCCGGTTCCGTTGCCGCCACCGCCCTGAGGCGCATACTCGATGACGATCGTAGGACCGGTGACGCGGAAGTACGCCGCGCTGCCTGCCGTCGTCGGGCCATACCAGGCGAAGTAAGTCTGGTCCAGCCCGGACGTGATCTCAGCGGTGCGCGCCGCCGCGTCCTCGTCGTTAGCCAGCCCGGTGTAATGGCCGATCAGCTTCATTAGTGCCGCCTTCTGGTCGGCGGTCATCTGTGAGGCGGGCAATCCTTCGGACTGGATGGTCTTGCCATCCTGGCCGGGACCCAGCACTAGGTCGATCGCCGTGGAGCCGAGGATGGCCGCCTTCTGCTGCGTGGCATCGAGCGAGTTCACCAGCGCGAACGCCTCGTCCTCGATGTCGCCCAGCGGTCGCACCGTGGTGCCGTTGGTGTCGGTGTAGGTTGCCGGCTGCACGCCGATGAAGCTGGGCGTGAGCGAGAGGTTGGGGCCAACGAGTGTGGCGTTGACGGTCACGTGGTGGCCGCCCCATTGCCATTGCCACGGACCGGTATCCGACGGTGTTCCAATGATGGCGATCCAGTAGTATTGCTTGCCGAACATCAACTGGCCGCCCGGCCCACCGCCACCACCGCTCCCTTGCGCCGCAGCGAGCGCGTCGTCACCGTTCCATTCGGCGAGCACACGGTTATAGCCCTCTGTGCTGAGCGTGGCCTGCATCACCGCCAGCCAGGCGTTCTGTTGCGTCTCGTTGAGGTCGCCCCACATCAGGCCGGCGCGCTGGAATAGTCCCTGCGGCAGGTTGGACCAGAGCTGCTTCTGCGCGGTATTACTCCAATCGAAAAGGACGCTGGACTTCTGGTTGCTATCTAGCGTGGCCAGGAAAGCGTTCGCTGCGGCAACGATCTTGGGTGTCGAATCCTGGGTTGTGCTTGATGTCGCGGTTGTGCCTGCTGCTGATGTCGTTGCCTCGGCCGTGGCTCCAGTGGTCGACGTCGCTGCCGTCGTCGCGCCGGTGGTCGCCTCGGCCGTGGCTTCGCTGATCGATGTGGCAACTTCAGTGGTCGAAGTTGCGGCTGTCGTCGCTTCAGTAGTCGCTTCTGTGGTCGATGTAGTAGCGGGAGCCGTCGTCGCTGCGGCTGTAATCGCCGCAATCGTGGGCGCGGCTACCGTCGTAGGAGCGGTTGTTGCCTGCGCGGTAGGCGGCACCGGTGTCGCGAGGGCACCTGTCGTGCCACATGCGCTGAAGAGCAGCGTGGCAACGGACAGGCCGATGACGGCGAGGACCTGCTTCAGAGACAAGCACCGCGTCGTGCCCCAACCCCTTCGGTTTGCCGTAGAGTGTTCCATTCCTTCTCCTCTGTTTCGGGTAAGTGTCGATGACAATCAAGACCTGTGCCTCGCGGCGGACAGCGTTCGCTGGACCGTCAGCCCGAGCAGAAGCGGCAGCCGCGTGATTGATCTATTTGGTGTATTTGGCTCCGTAATCGTTGGTTGGATCGCGATAGATGCCGTGGATGTGCTCGGTCGTCGCTGCCCCTCCACCACCACCGGGGCCACCGCCGCCTTGCGGCGAGTATTCGATGACGATCGTGGGACCGGTGACACGGAAGTACGCCGCGCTGCCTGCCGTCGTCGGACCATACCAGGCGAAGGAGGTCTGGTCCAGCCCCGAGGTGATCTCAGCGGTGCGCGCCGCCGCATCCTCGTCGTTAGCCAGCCCGGTGTAATGGCCGATCAGCTTCATTAGTGCTGCCTTCTGGTCGGCGGTCATCTGTGAGGCGGGCAATCCTTCGGACTGGATGGTCTTGCCATCCTGGCCGGGACCCAGCACTAGGTCGATCGCCGCGGAGCCGAGGATGGCCGCCTTCTGCTGCGTGGTATCGAGCGAGTTGACCAAGGCGAACGCCTCGTCCTCGATGTCGCCCAGCGGTCGCACCGTGGTGCCGTTGGTATTAGTGTACGTTGCAGGCTGTGCACCGATGAAGCTGGGCGTGAGCGAGAGGTTAGGACCGACGAGTGTGGCGTTGACGGTCACGTGATGACCACCCCATTGCCACTGCCACGGGTCGGTCTCCGATGGAGTCCCGATCAGTGCGATATAGTAGTTCGCCCTGCCGAATCCTCCGCCGGTGCCTTCCTGTGCCAGCAGCGCGTCGTCGGCGCTCCATTCGGCGTTGACGCGCTTGTAGCCCTCGGTGCTCAGCGTCGCCTGCATCACCGCCAACCAGGCGCTCTGCGCCGCCTGGCTTATATTGCCCCACATCAGTCCCGCGCGCTTGAAGCCCGCTGGTGGAAAGTTGGACCAGCGCTGCTTCTGCGCAGTATCGGTCCAATCGAACTGCACGGTTTCCTTCTCAGCCGTGCTCAGCGTTGCTAGGAAAGCGTTCGCGGCGGCCACGATCTTGGGGGTCGTGTCCTGTGATGTGCCTGCCATAGCAGTTGCTCCTTCTGCGGTCGCCACCTCAGCCGCAGTAGCTTCACTCGGAGATGTGGGAGCGGGCGTCGATACTGCGGCCGCTGTGTTTGCCGCCGAAGCAATGGTTGGGACGGTCGACGGCTGTTGCGCGACGGTTGGTGCCGCCGTTGCCGTAGCGGTGGCCCCTGACGAGCCGCACGCTTCGAGGATCACGGCCGCAGCCGAGACGCTGGCGAAGGCCAATACCTGCTTCAGAAACGCTCGCCGCGTCGTGCCCCAACCCTGTTGGTTAATCATAAAGAGTGTTCCTTCCTGAGCCTGTGTTTCCATTGATCTGTAAGCTCAGCGCGTGACTCTGAATGCTCTCTGTGTAGATCTGGCGACAATACTGCCAACATGATTGTCAACAATATCGTGGACAAGAACTCGACCCTTCGCCGGTCGATGTGCCAAGCCGAACAGTTCGCACCATCGTTCTGTTCGCGGTGCCTGTTCTGCTGGTCGCAGTCTTCATGTTAAGCCTCCTGTGCTGCGACCAGCGGGCGCCGTGCTGCCATGCTCGGGCGGACCTTGGCGGGGACTCGCTTGGCCAGCAGCCGCTGTTTGAGTGGCGAGACAATCGCCGTCACGATCGCGACGATCGCCAGCGTCGGTAGGATGTCCACGATGCCGGCCAGGTTGACCCCGCTTCCCATCCCGTGCCCGCCCATCCCACCCGCCATTGCCCCGGTGCTGCCACTCAGCGAACCAATTGCCAGCCAGAATCCGACAACAACCAACGCAGCTGCCATAATGGCAAGGGTCCGTCCAACCAGTTTCATTCCTGTGCTCCTGTTCTGTGTGCCCCCGGTGTGAACTGCTACCGTGCCGGGTGTTTCATGTGATGGACGCAGGATAACAAGCACATATTCAGAACTTGTTTAGAACGTATTGGGAGACTATGTAGGTGCATGGCGCGGCGGCTTCGCCAACGTGGGCACCCGCGCGCCTCTGTGAGGTCCGTCACCTCCGATCCACAATGCCGAGAGACCGTCAATCCACATCAAACGTCACTGGGCACCTGCGGGGACAGCATGGCAATATGCTCGCTGTTTCTGCAAAGCGTCGGAGGATCCGGCAACAAGCGTACACAAATAGGCAAGCACTTGAGACCTCGGCGGACTATAGTAATTGGAGATGGGCCAACTGATGGTACCTTGGAGGAGAAACAATGCAAATGCGCACAAGTAGGAAGAGCGATCTGGAAGTCTCGGCGGTCGGGCTCGGCTGCTTCGACACCGCGCAGTCCATGGTCTGTTTTGCGAACCCGCAGTGATAGCAGGTGATATCACAGGACTCAAATGTATAAGGAGTATGACACATGGCAGCGATTCCATCGGTCACATTGAATAATGGCGTGGCAATGCCCCTATTAGGGTTTGGCGTTTTTCAGATGCATGATGCTGAAGAATGCGAAAGAAGCGTCTACGAAGCCCTGCGCACCGGCTATCGTTTGATTGATACTGCGGCTGCGTATGGAAATGAAGAGGCCGTCGGCAAAGCAATCAAAAGAAGTGGTGTGGCACGCGACGAGTTGTTTGTCACCACCAAACTCTGGATTGCGGATGCTGGGGACGAAAGCACCAAGCTGGCGTTTGAACGATCGTTGCAGCGGCTGCAATTGGAGTATCTGGATCTGTACCTGATTCACCAGCCCTTTGGCGATGTGTATGGTGCCTGGCGCGCGATGGAAAAATTGTACCAAGAAGGCCGGATACGGGCCATCGGGGTCAGCAACTTCCCACCCGACCGATTGATTGACCTGATCGTGCATAACCAGGTGGTTCCTGCAGTGAATCAGATTGAAACGCATCCATTCAATCAGCAAATCGAAACCCAGAAATTCTTGCAGGACAATCAGGTGCAGATTGAGTCCTGGGGGCCGTTTGCAGAAGGCCAACACCACATCTTCACGAACGAGGTGCTGCGTTCCATCGCGGACAAATATCAGAAAACCGTGGCGCAGATCATTCTGCGCTGGCTGACCCAACGTGGTGTCGTGGCGATTCCAAAGTCGGTGCGCAAGGAACGCATTGCAGAGAATTTCAACGTGTTCGATGTTGAGCTCAGCCCGGAAGACATGGCGGCGATTGCAACGCTGGACACAAGAACGAGCAGCTTCTTCGACCACCGCGACCCGGAAGTAGTGAAACGATTGGGCGAAGCAAAACGCCCAACCTAAACGCACTCGCGGCCCTTTTCCACCTGAAACTGAGGGCATGGATCCCGGGGAGTCGAGGTGATACATATAGAAGGAGAAACAATGCAAAAGCGTAAACTTGGAAACAGCAATCTGGAAGTCTCGGCGACCGGACTCGGCTGCATGGGCATGAGCTATGGCTACGGTCCGGCCGCGGACAAGCGGGACATGATCGCGCTTATTCGCTCAGCCGTCGAGCGCGGCATCACCTTCTTCGACACTGCAGAGGTGTATGGTCCGTTCGCGAACGAGGAGCTTGTGGGCGAAGCGCTCGCTCCCGTCCGCGATCAGGTCGTGATCGCCACCAAGTTCGGCTGGGATATTGACGCGGAAACGGGAGTGCACCACGGCGGCCTGAACAGTCGCCCCGAGCACATCAAGGTCGCGACCGATGGAATGCTCAAGCGCCTCAAGACCGACTACATTGATCTCCTCTACCAGCACCGCGTTGACCCGCAGGTGCCGATCGAGGAGGTCGCGGGCGTGGTGAAGGACCTGATTCAGGCAGGGAAGGTCAAGCATTTCGGTCTCTCCGAGGCCGGTGTCGCCAATATTCGACGCGCCCATGCGGTTCAGCCGGTCACGGCCCTCCAGAGCGAGTACTCGCTGTGGTGGAGAGAGCCGGAAGCCGACATTCTCCCCACGCTCGAGGAGCTCGGCATCGGCTTTGTTCCCTTCAGCCCACTGGGCAAGGGCTTCCTGACGGGCAAGATCAACGAGAGCACGACGTTCGACAGCTCCGACTTCCGCAACACCGTTCCGCGCTTCACGGCGGAAAATCGGAAGGCAAACCAGGCCGTCGTGGATTTGGTGGGCAGCATCGCGGCGAAGAAACAGGCGACGCCGGCGCAGATCGCGCTCGCCTGGGTGCTCGCCCAGCGGCCGTGGGTCGTGCCGATCCCGGGAACGACGAAGCTGCATCGCCTGGAAGAGAACCTTGGGGCGGCGGCCATCGAGCTCACACCGGACGACCTCCAGGAGATCGAGCGCGCCACAGCACAGATCACGGTGCAAGGGGCGCGGTACTCCGAAGGCTCGCAGCGGATGATCGATCGCTGAGCGGTCGAATCATGGCATGACCAGGCCTCATCACGCGGCGAACCTATGAGAACAGGAGATACAGGATGTCTGAAATACAAGAACAAACGCAAGCACAAAAGCTGGTCGGCGATTTCGCGCCCAAGCTGGCGCAACTCACGGACGACGTCCTGTTCGGGGACGTATGGGCGCGCGAGGAGCTCTCGCCGCGCGATCGTAGCCTCATTACCGTCGCCGCGTTGATCGCCAACGGCAACACCGAGCAACTCACTGGCCATCTGAACCGGGCCAGGGCCAACGGCCTCTCGGAGACCGAGCTCGCCGAGGTCATCATCCATTTAGCCTTTTACGCCGGGTGGCCGCGAGCGATGTCCGCCGTCAAAGTCGCACGAGAGGTCTTCAAGAGGTAGTTCCAACCCCAGGTTGCAATGCAAAAGGAGTAGCTATGAGTCTCGAACATCGCAAGCTCGGCCAACAAGGCCTTGAGGTCTCGGCGATCGGTCTTGGCTGCATGGGCATGAGCCAGTCGTACGGCCCCGCCAACGAGACGGAGTCCATCGCCACCATCCACCGCGCCATCGAGCTCGGATGTACCTTCCTCGACACCGCAGAGGTCTACGGCGAGCACGCCAACGAGGAGCTGCTGGGCCGCGCGCTCAAGGGGCGGCGCGACGAGGTGACTCTCGCCACCAAGTTCGGCTTCAATCTTGGTCCCAACGGGGAACGGCTGGGAGGCATGAATAGCCGGCCGGAGCACATCCGGGAGGTCGTCGAAGGCATGCTGCGGCGTCTGCAGACCGACCACATCGACCTGCTCTATCAGCACCGCGTCGACCCTGCGGTACCGATGGAGGACGTGGCGGGCACCGTGGGCGAGCTGGTACAGGCGGGCAAGGTGCGCTTCTTCGGCCTCTCCGAGGCGGGCGTTGCCAACATTCGGCGCGCCCACGCAGTCTTTCCGGTGACGGCGCTCCAGAGCGAATACTCGCTGTGGGAGCGCAACCTGGAGGCGGAGATCATCCCCGTCCTCCGCGAGCTCGGCATCGGCCTGGTGCCGTTCTCGCCACTTGGTCGCGGCTTCCTGGCAGGCGAGGTCAAGCGAGCGGAGGAGTATCCTGCGGACGACTTCCGGCGCAACGACCCGCGCTACCAGGGCGAGAACTTCGACACCAATATGCGGGCGGCGGAGGCAGTACGCGAGGTGGCACGGTCGCTCGGGGTGAAGCCGGGACAGGTCGCGATCGCCTGGCTGCTGCACAAGGGACCAGATATCGTGCCGATTCCCGGCACGAAGCGCGTCACGTATCTCGAGGAGAATGTGGCTGCTGCTTCGATCGCGCTGGACGCGGAACAGATGCGGGTGCTGGACGACGCGCTCGCGCCCGGGAAGGTCGCCGGGCCACGCTACAATCCAGGCGTCATGACAACCATCGATCGCTAAACGACGGCGGAGGCTTGCGCCAGAAATGAGGGCCGCATCAGCATGGCCCTCAGGACAGCGAGCCTCCGCTTCTATATACAAGCAGCACATCCTCATTGATGTGTCTGCACCGTGACGGCAAGCAGGAGTGAAGATAGTGAGCAATAACATCGAAGGCAAAGTCGTCGTCATCACTGGCGCGAGCAGCGGGCTGGGCGAGGCGACCGCCAGGATGCTTTCCACGCAGGGTGCCACCGTGGTGCTTGGCGCGCGCCGCGCCGATCGCATCCAGACATTAGCAGACGAGTTGACCGCCAACGGCGGCAAGGCACTCGCCATACCGACAGACGTTACCGACTCCGATCAGGTGCAGAAATTGGTCGACGCCGCCGTACAGACCTACGGCCGTGTCGATGTCATGATCAACAACGCCGGGCTGATGCCACACTCGCCGCTCGAGCGCCGCAAGATCGAAGACTGGGACCGGATGATCGACGTGAACATCAAGGGCGTGCTGTATGGCATCGCTGCGGCGCTACCGTACATGCAGCAGCAGCGCGCCGGGCACTTCATCAATGTCTCCTCGGTAGCCGGCCATAAGGTCCGTGCCGGCGGTGTGGTCTACGCGGCGACCAAGCATGCCGTGCGGGCCCTCTCCGAAGGACTGCGCATGGAAGTGAAGCCCTACAATATCCGCACGACGGTGATCTCGCCGGGCGCACTTGCCACGGAGTTGCCGAACAGCATCACCGAGCCGGATATCGCCGAGAACACCCGCAAAGGTTATGAGCGTGCGATTCCCGCCGAGTCGTTCGCGCGGGCAGTCGTCTTCGCCATCAGCCAGCCGGATGACGTGGACATCAACGAGATCCTGTTCCGGCCCACGCAACAGGACCTATAAGCTGTCCCTAGCTTCGCCGGTTCCATAGATTGTCGCCTGGAACATGGCCGGCGGCCTAGCGAGTACCATAAGCTGCTGTAACGCCCTGCTCCCGCAACATGGCAATGTCTTCGATTGGCGCACTCCCGAAGAACCGGCGGTATTCTCGGCTGAATTGCGACGCGCTGAGATATCCCACCTGCCGGCTCGCCGTCCCCACATCCAACATCGTGGACACCATGAGCCGCCTCGCCTCTTGCAGGCGCAGCACCTTCTGAAACTGCAAGGGGCTCATCGTCGTGACGGCCTTGAAGTGTTGGTGAAATGAGGAGACACTCATATGGACTTGCTCGGCCAGCTCGTCGACGTTCATCGGTTCGGAGTAATTGGCGCGCACCCAGGCAATTGCTTTCGCGATCCTGTGCAGACTGGATTCGGCAAGACCGATTTGGGCCACCCGGCTACCGATTGGGCCGCGAAGCAGACGGATCAGAATCTCATCGATCACCAGTGGGGCGAGCAGCTCGGCATCTCCAGCGTCGGCCATTAACTCGATCAACCGTGTTGCGGCATTGATGATGCTGGGGCTAGACGGGCCGACGTACACAGCACGCTTCTCTTGAGCTTGCGGCACACCATGTGGATAGATCTTCAACACCAGCTCGGCAATCTTGTGAGGGTCGAGGTCCAGCCGGAGGCAGAGGAAAGGCTCGGAGTGGCTCGCGCGTGTGACCTGAGCAGCCACGGGCAGATCAACGGAATAAACGATCATCCGCGCCACGTCGTATTCATAGATCTCCTGCCCCAGCAGCACGCTCTTCGCTCCTTGCCCGACGATGCACAGGGCCGGTCGCTCCAGTCCATGCACCAGTTCTGGATTCGTGCGCGAACGGCGAATGGCGTATACCCCAGGTACACGGAGCTCAAAGCGACCGTCGTACGGGGCATGAGCACTGATCAGATGTGCCAATCGGCGCACGTCTGGTTCGCTCGACCCAGGGACAGCGTCGAGTTCCAGGAGAGATGAGGTGTCAAGAGTCTTCAACATAGGCGTTCCTGTCGGCTTCCAGCACTGAACCGCGAGTCACATACGTATCCGCACACTGGGAGTGTGCATGCAATTATACGTTCTGATATTGGTTCAGGCTTGCCTGGAACTACAACGTCTTGCCTCGTTCCTCTGAAGGTAAGCCGGCTCTGCAAGAGCTGACAAAGATAGCATCGGAAGAGCTCGCCATCCTTGGTCAACTCGGTTTTGTGGATTTTCCCGCCTGTTGTCCCAGGAACATGAGCAGCTGTGCCCCGTGCTCCTGCACATGACGCAGGGTATACAGCTGGAGCTCCGCAAAGGGCAGCTCTCCCCACGCGAACCGGCACAATCGGTACGCCTGTTCCTGTGACATTGCGCCAATGGTCTCCTGACACTTTCGGCGGCAATATTCCAGGTAGCCGAGCAGCTCTTCGCGTGTATAGGTCCGCGGCAGGACTTCACCTGCATCCATCTCAACCAGGTCAAACGGCGCAGGCGGAGCAAAGCCTTCTTCCGCTCCAGTCAGGTAGAGGTCCAGCCAGAAGAGCGTATGGTAGCTCAGATACCAGAACGTCGAGAAACCCGTTGCCACCCACTGATCCGGCTGGTCTTCCCACAGGCTCTTTTCCCATAGGTGATCCGGGCAGTCGCGCAGAGCACCGCCGAACATGTCGATGGCTACTGCAAACTGGCGCCAAAGCATTTCATTATCAATGATGGCCGCCACTTCTTCCTCCTACTCATCCAGCGTCATTCATCCGGCTCGGCAGGTACGCTGTTGCAATTGAAGTAATGCGCCTAACAGTATGCATTAGCTGCTGGCGGTGTGCACAGATGCTCATGCGTCGTTCAATCAACTTCGAGGCGTATCGTCACTTTGTCGCCTTCGTCGAGGTTTTCTGCTTGTCGGACACTGGCTTTGATGGGCACAATATAGCGGCCATCTTTGGGCCACAAGGAAGTCTTCCACTCAGATTTGCCGATCCGAACATTGACAGGGATCATTCCCCAGCCATATGTCACGAAGCCTGATACAGCTTTCAGGTCCCGGCACTGCTTCGCCGGCACGGTAACAAAATACCATGGGGCAGGGCCTTTCCAAAACCAGATCTTGCCGTTGAAGTCGATGTTCATTGGTGCAGTATATCAAACTGGACCTTCAGGGCGTCCGCCGGGTGGCTTTCGGTGTGCTGCGTGACCGGCGCAGCAGGTTGGCGACCCATTGCCAGTGCAACGCCACGTGCAGCGCGATCAACCCGATAAAGATGCTTGCCGATGTGGTATGTACCCCACGCCAGATGCCGTTCTTTGCCACGGTCATGCCCAGCAGCGGAACCACCGTTTCGGAGATCATCAGGCCGCTAAATATGATGGTCGTGATGGCGACAAACAGCAGGAGGTTGAGGACGTAGTTGACCCGCGCCAACGTCTGCGCTTTGCCAAAGAAGCGCCGGGAAATCTCGACAATCCATTGCCAATGCAGCAGGACATGCGTGAGCACGCCCGCGCCGATGGCGATCCCAAGCCACTCATGGACCGGGAGGCCGCTAAAGTGCGGTGCCTCCACCACCAGAAAGATCAGAAAGATGACCATGTCGACGACGAGATTGATCGTGTTCTGGCCGGATTGCTTGCGTTCGGTCTGCATATGTTCTCTTCCTACAAACGCTGGTCCGCAGTGCCGGAGCTAGCCGGCACTGCGGACCGGGGTGATGGCATCCTGCACGATCGTCACGCTTGATGCTGCTCACGCACGGCTGCAACCAACATACCGCCGCCGCCGTAGCGCGACGGCACGATGAGCGCATCGAGGCGTGGGTCGCCGGCTGCGGCACGATTCATCGCGTCAATTGGCCCGCCGCTGCCGGCGAGCGCGTTGTCGGCGACGATTAACCCACCGGGGCGAACGAGCCGGAGAGACCAATCGAGGTAGGCGGGATAGGTCTCTTTGTCGGCGTCGATAAAAGCGAGGTCGAAGGGGCCTTCGGCCACGAGGGTTGGAAGCACGTCCAGCGCACGCCCAAGTCGCACCTCCACCCGGTCCGACAGCCCGGCTGCCTCCAGGTTCTGGCGTGCGACCTCAGCATGGCGTGGGTCGATCTCGAGCGTGATGAGGCGCCCGTCCTCCGGCAAGGCACGCGCCAGATGGATGGCGCTGTAGCCGCCGAGTGTGCCAATCTCCAGGATGCGCCTGGCTCCAACCGCGCGGGCGAGGATGCCAAGCAGCTTCCCAGCCTCCGGCGGCACCTGGATCGAGCGCAAGCCTGCCTCACGTGCCCGCCGCAGGGCACCCTCAAGCACCTCGTCATGCGGCAGAAACAGTTCGCCAACATACGCAACAGCGGCATCGAGACTATTGTTCGACATACTCATTCCTCATGTTTTCAAGTGTGGTTCCGCTACTCAACGTGGAGCGCGTGGGCCGCCACACGGCGTAAGAGCTGGCGGCTGACTTGAGGGCGGTCGCGCTGCTCGTCGAAGCGCACAAAGGACCGCCAGCTGCCGCCACCGGGACCACCACGCATTAGCTTCCCTCTGTATCGGGTGGTGTGCCACCCACGGGGTCGTCGGCGAGGATACGGTAGATCTGCCGGCGCGCACTTGTCAGCACCTCGCGCGCTGCGGCGGTCTGCGTCTCCGTACCCGCATGCGCGACCTGCCGGACGGCACCGCCAAGCTGCTCGAACAGGTCGCGCAGCTCGCGCGAGGAGTCGCCGTCGCCCGCAGTCACGCCGGCCCAGGCTGCAGCCAGCTCGTCACGGTGCTCCTCGATGTAGGTTCGCCCGGCCTCAGTCAACTGGTAGACCCGCCGCCCCTCGGTCTCTTCGCTGCGGATCAAGCCCTGGTCTTCCATGAGCTGGAATGCGGGGTAGACCGACCCCGGACTTGGTCGCCAGGCACCGCCGCTACGCGCGGTGACCTGCTGGATCAGCTCGTAGCCGTGGAGGGGCTGTTCGGCGAGGAGCATCAGGGCCGCCGCGCGAACGTCGCCGCGTCCGCCTCTTCCGCGTCCTCCTCGCTCGCCGTGCCTGCCGTGGTGCCGCTCGTCCCGGCCCCCACGCTCGTGGTGATGGTCCCGGCCTTTGTGCCGATCCGCTTGTGGCTCGGCCTGAGGCGGCGCGTCGCCAGGATGCCCCCGACCTCGGGCCATATACCTTGGCGCTCGCCGCTCATCTGGATCGCGCAAGCGTCGCTCGCGCATCATTCCTCGAAGTTTCATTGTTTGGTTCCTTTCGCTCTGTCGATACAGAGGCGTTTGTTCTATCGTCAATATATTTCCGATATATCGATAATACATCGCCAGAGTTGCTTTGTCAAGTTGACGTGTCAGAACTTTAGACAGTGGTGCCCTACCTGACCACGCCCAGAACGCGCGGTTAGGTGGGCCTTTGGGTTAGGCGAAGGTGAGTTGAGGTCTCGCAGATCAGCCCGACGATGCGTTGACGACGGGATACCGATCCTTAGCTGGTCGTATCAAGTCCCAGGAAGCGATCGAACAACCGTAACCGCCAGATCGTGCGCAGGATGAAGAACCAGACCACCACCAATCCTAGGATCTGGGCGATCACAGGGACTGGCTTCAACAGGATACCGAAATAGCGGCCCAGCGGATCGTAGGTCCAGATGATCGTAAACAACACGAACAGCCCTAATGCCAGCCAGGCTGGACGCTTATCGGGACTGACCTCGCGCCGCCAGCCCAGAAAGAAACGGTGCGGCGGCTCCAGGAAAAGGATCAGCACGGCGGCGGTCCAGGAGATAAACATCGACAGGCTCCCCTGCGCCAGGACGGTGGCGACGGCATTCCCATAGCCCGCGCTGCTCGGGGCAACTCCCGTGTACGATTGAAAGAGCTCTGTGGCCCAGGTCGCGGAGGCCTGCGACAGGGGGCTGCTGAGCACTCTCTGGTAGTCGGTCACATAGATGCCCACTGCCATCAGCATCGTGACGATCGCCACCGGGAAGACGAAGCGCGCGATGCGCGCCAGCAAATGCTCCTCCAGCCGCTGTGGTCGTGCCCAGAGCGTGAGAAAGAACGCGGGCACGCCGACGGTGAAGGTGGTAAGGGCTACCTGCGCCGGATCGAAGGGGAAATCCAGCCCGACCATCGTCACGGCGACGATGATCAGTGTCGTCGTGGCGACACGTGCCAAAAAGAGGTAGAGCGCGTTGGACATCCCGCCGATGATGCGGCGGCCCTCCTCGAACGCCGGTTGAAGCGCATGAAAGGAATCCTTGAGCAGCACCATATCGGCGACGTTGCGCGCCGCGCTGCTTCCGCTCTGCATCGCGATACCAAGCGTCGCCTTCTTGAGGGCCGGCACATCGTTCACCCCATCGCCCATCATCGCGACGCGCTTCCCCTGGTGGAGCAAGGCGTTTACAAGCTGGTCCTTTTGCTCAGGAGTGATCCGGCCGAACACGGTCGCATCGGCAGCGGCCTGCTCGAACTCGCCCTTGCTCATCGCCGCCAGCTCCGGCCCGGAAACCAGGTGCATATCACCCGGCAGCCCAGCCTGTTTGGCGAGCGCAGCGACCGTCTGGGGATTGTCGCCTGAGATGACTTTGAGCTGCACGCCGAGCCGGCTAAACGCCGCGATCGTCGTTTGCGCCTCCGGCCGCAGCTCATCGCCAAGGCTGACGAGTGCCAGCGGAGTGAGCGGGGGCAGCTGCGGCACTCCCTGTGTATCGTGAAGCGTCGTGATGTGCGGATTATGTGCGAAGAGCAACACGCGCAGTCCCTGCTCCGACCAGTCCCGCGCTTGCTGCCACAGCGGGCCGTCGGACGCTAGCGATTCCGGCGGGAGCGAGGCCGCGAGCAACTCGATCGCGCCCAGCGCATACACACCGTGGCGCTCGGGATGGTCGAACGCGAGGGCGCTCCATTTGCGCGCCGACGCAAACGGCACCTCGTCGACGGATACGCGCTGTTCGCCCGGCGTTCCCTCGCGGATCGCTGCGCTGGTGGCGTTGCTGGCTGCGGCACTCCGAACGAAGTCGCCGAGCTGTGCCGTCACATCCTCCGTCGTCGCACCGCCGAGCGGAGCTACGGCGTTGAAGACGAGTCGGTTGGCGGTCAGCGTGCCGGTCTTGTCCATACACAGGATGTCGATGCTGCTCAGCGACTCGATAGCATTGACCTGCTGCACCAGCGCGCCCTGCTTGGCGATCGTCGCCGCACCGAACGCGTAGGCCACTACGATCATCAGGAACAGGCCATAGGGCACCTGTCCGCTCAGCACAGCGGCAACCTGGACGAGCCGCACCGTGGACAGCCCCTCGAGCAAGCTGGTCACGAAGATGATGATGCTCATCACGACCACCACCAGCATCACCAACCGGACGACGAAGTCGATCTGGCGCTGGAGCGGTGTGTACGTCACCTGGAACTGCCGCGCGGTCGCCGTGAGCTGATTGGCGAAGGAAGCGGCACCAACCTTGTCGGCCTCCATATAGGCGCTGCCGGTGACGCAGAAGCTGCCGGAGAAGAGCCGGTCGCCCACCTGCTTGCGGATCAGGTCGGGCTCGCCTGTCAGCAGCGACTCGTCCATTTCCAACAGGCCATCGCCGAGCACCACGCCATCCACGACGATCTGGTCGCCGGCCGCGACTTTGACGATGTCGCCCAGGACCACCTCGGCCGGATCGAAGACCTGCTCGCGCCCGTCACGGATGACGGTCACGCGTGGACTATTCACCAGCGCGATCTGGTCGAGCTGGCGCTTGGCGCGAATCTCCTGGACGGTGCTGATACAGGCATTGACCAGGCCGAGGCCGACACTGGTGATGGCATCGTTGTAGCGCCCGAGCGCGATCAGGGCGACGCCGATGGCGAACAAGATGTTGTTGAAGAGGTTGAACAGATTGGCGCGAGCAATATCCCAGTAGGAGCGACTGGGAGCAGCGCCAGTGTTGTTGCCCTCGCCACGCTGCCGGCGTGCCAGCGCCTCGCGCTCCGTAAGCCCCTGCATACTCGGTGCCGGAGGCACGCCAAGCACTCCGCCGGCTCCGATCACGGCGCTTGCATCGGTGAACTGTTGCATCCTCTTACGTTCTCCTTAGTAGACAGGCTGCGACTGTTACTCTGCAAGCCGCACTCTTGTTGAGCATGATATGTGCCCGAGCACCACACGACTCTATACTGCCCCAGTGCTCGGCAACAGCTCGTCGATGTTGGCCTTGATCTTGGCGACCGCATCGAGCATCATCTCAACGCCCGAGCCGTCGGTGAGTAGCACAGGGTGCGGGATGGTGATCTGCTCCCGGCAGAAGCGCTCCGCAACCGGTAGATTCAGCTCTTCGTAGGCCGGGATCTGCCCATGCAGCTCAGGTGGGTAGAGCTGGAGTACCGCATCGCGTTGGAACGCCGGCTGCCGATACAACGGCACATGATAGCCGTCCGAACATGGCACGCCTTCGGCTCGCAGCGCCTGAACGAAACGCTCACGTGGCACCCCTGCAAATGCCTCGGCATCGTAGCGCAGGACCAGAAAATAATAGCCGCGCTGTGTGATCCGGTCGTCGCGCTTGAGGCCGCTGATGCCGCCAAGCCGTTCGAGCTCGTCGACGAGGACACGACCGTTCGCCTGGCGTCGCTCGACCTCTTCCTGGAGCCGTCCCTGTGACGACAGCAGCAGCGCCGCCTGGAACTCGCCGATGCGATAGTTGGACGCCAGCACGAAATGCTCATAGCCCGGCTTGCCGGGAACGCGGCCGATGTTGTGCAGCAAGATCGCCCGGTTGGCGATATCGTCGTCATTGGTGATCACCGCACCGCCCTCGCCACTGGAGAGCGACTTGGACTGCTGGAAGGAGAAGGTTCCGATCGTGCCGATCGCCCCGACCTTGCGCCCGCGCCACTCGCTGCCCTGTGCATGCGCGCAATCCTCGATCAGGACCAGGTTGTGCTCGCGAGCGAGCGCCCCAATCGCGTCGAGGTCGACAGGATAGCCGCCATAGTGCACGACGACGATGCCTCGTGTGCGCTCGTTGATTGCGGCTTTGGCCGCTGCGGCGCTGACCGAGCCCGCCCCAGGCTCCATATCCACCATAATCGGGATCGCGCCGATGCGCGCAATAGCACCGGCACTGGCGATAAAGGTGAGCGCCGGCACAAGGACCTCGTCGCCGGGGCGAATGCCCGTCGCCAACAACGCCAGCTCGATCGCGACCGTACCGTTTGCCACAGCGATGCCGTGCTTCGCATCATGGTAGGCTGCGAAGGCGCGCTCAAACTGTTCGGCGCGCGAGTTGGGGTAGAGACGTCCCCATTCCTTGCTGTCCAGCACGTCGATCACGGCCTGTCGATCGGCTTCGGTAAGCTTGGGCCAGTCCGGCACGTGGAGCTGATCGGCCGCGCGGTCTCCCCCATTGATTGCTAGCGTCGCCATTGCGCCCTCCTTAAAGTTGTCGATGTTCTTCCACTGGCTTGGTACGAAAGACGTGCGTCTGGCGCGCCACGCTCCTCAGTGCAGCGCGAGTCTAGCATAGAAGTCTGAATTGGCGATCAGCTTGGAAGAACTTGGGCCTCCTCAAAAGTCAATGAGCATTGCAACCCTCTGCCGTAGTTCTTCGTACTGTTAGTATTCATGGGAGTGATGCTCCCTTTTCAATAGGCCCGGAGGTGATCATGACACCGACCGGGCCGTTTTCACTCCAGTGTGTCAAGATCCTGAGCAGTAGAATGCGAGCCGGGGCTGGCCTAACGTTACCCACCTTCTGGTACCATTGATGTGGCACACAGACGTCAGAACAGAGCAGCGCCTTCGCGCATGCCGTCTGTACGCTTTCGGATGGTAGCGTGGAAGGATTGGATCCATGAGTCGCAGGCGACAACGCTCGTCGCGTCGAAAGAACATCTCGATCGGCACCATCATTTCCTTTATCTTGGTGGTGATCTTCTATTTCGTCTTTGGCGGCGGCCAGAATACGACGCAGTCGGGGCAACCCGGCACCACCGGGAATGCACCACCGAGCCAGGCTGCTCCGCCTCAATCTTCGAACAATGCGCCACGCGGCGAGTCCTCAAGCGTGGATCTCAATCTGGCGCTCGGCAACATCAGCGACGCCACAACTGATACGTCCAACGCCGACAACTACCTCATTATGCGCAAGCAATATGCGCTGTCCTACAACCGCGATGCCGGCATCCCGAATTGGGTGAGCTGGCACCTCAGCGCAGCAGATTTAGGAACAGCCGGACGTAGCGACTTCCAGCCCGATACCTCGCTGCCCAAAGGCTGGTATGAGGTCAAGCCATCCGACTACACCAGCAGTGGCTACGATCGCGGCCATATGGCACCCTCCGCAGATCGCACTGCGTCGCAACAGGACAACGCCGCGTTGTTCCTCATGTCCAACATCGTGCCGCAGGCACCCGATAATAATCAGGGGCCATGGGCTGAGTTGGAGGACTATTGCCGCGGTCTAGTGCGCCAGGGGGACGAGCTGTATATCGTCAGCGGTGTTAGCGGCAAGGTGAAGACCATCGCCAAGGGCCATCTCGTCGTCCCCAAGAACCTGTGGAAGGTGATCGTCGTGCTGCCGGAAGGTAACGACGATCTCGCGCGCATCGACGACAGTACGACCGTGATCGCCGTAGAACTGCCCAACAAGCAGGGCGTTCGTAACACGGACTGGCAACACTATCTCACCACCGTAGATAAGATCGAGCAGGAGACAGGCTACGATTTCCTATCCAACGTCGATCCCAAGATTCAGGCGAAGATTGAGTCGGTTGTCGCCACGCCATAGCCACGCTCGCCGCCCGGAGGCCTATCTATGTCTCGACCACCTTGGTGTGGATTCCTTCATAGGTGCCGTCGGCTGCCTGCCCCACGACGTAGACATCGATATTGATGGTGCCAACCTTGTACACCTTGATATCATGCAGGTTGGTCTCAAGGACTTTCTGGAGTGCCAAAAAGCGGCGCATTCGCTTTTTCTCGACTTGACCATCCCAGTCGTGCGGCGTCGTTACAGGCTGTAAGAAGGTCTCCAGGTCCGTGGTTTGGACCGGCATCGCCGCGTCGAGACCAGCCGAGGCCGGTAGCGCCTCCGGTGTAAACGGAGCTTGTTCTTGCCAGATAAAGACGTCCAGTGGCGCATCCGTCTCACTGGGATAGAGGAGGCCTTTCGTGGCCCGTTTAAGCTTGGCGCGCAGATCGGTCATCCAGATCCCCTTACAACGTTCCACGGCATCTACAAAGACGCCTTTTGTGGCTTCAGTAGCCCGCTCAAGCTGGGCGCGCAGACCGATCATCCCAGTCTCCTTGCTGCCGGTTGCTCGACGGCACCCATTATGGTACGTGGAATCTAGCACCGCGCAAGTAACATAACCTGCCATAGCATGTCACTAATCTGGATTTGCAGCGTTTGCTGTCGAATCCTGTATGGCGGCGGCGAAACCAGGAATCGCCCGCGTGATCATATCGTCGTTCGCCGTCAACGAGATCCGGAAGTAGCCCGGCATCTCGACCACGTCCCCAGGCAGACAGAAGATCTTATAGCCGGCAAGACGCTCGACAAACGCGCGATCGTCGGCCAATGGTGACCGAGGCAGGAGGTAGAAGGTTCCCTCAGGCACATGCACGTCGTAGCCCTGCTCGCGGAGCTCGCCTACTAACCGATCGCGCTTGCTTTGTAAGTGTCCTATATCGATCGAAAGGCGTTCCAGATCGGGCAGTGCATGCTGGAGCAGCGCATTGGGGAAAGCGTAACCGGTCATAATTTGCGCGACGAATAACGCATTCCGCACCTGGTCACGTTCCGGCATCGCCGGCGGCAGTGCAATATAGCCCAGCCGTTGCCCCGGCGTCAGCAAGGTCTTGCCATACGTATAGACCAGAAATGTGTTTGGATAGAATGCGGTTGGGCTCGGGCAGCTTTGGCCGTCGAAGACGATATGGCTATACGCCTCGTCCGAGATGATATAGATTGGCCGGCCCGCACGGTCGCCGACAGTCTGTAAGAGAGCGGCCAGCTCTGTGAGCGTCGACGGCGGATAGATCTTGCCCGTTGGATTATGCGGCGTGTTGATGATGATCGCACGTGTCCGGGGTCCGATCGCCGCTTCGATCGCCGCTAAATCAAGGTCGAATGTCTGAAGGTTAACTTTGACCCGCACCGGTTGGGCACCGCTCGCGGCGATCAGCGCTTCATAGAAAAACCATGGAGGGCTCACAAAGATCACTTCATCGCCGGGATCGACGATCGCCTGGAGCACGACCGCGATCGCCGCGAACGCTCCATTGGTCAGGCAAATGTCCTGCGCCTCGAAGTCGATCCCCAGCCGCTGTTTCAGCGATGCAGCCACGACCGCCTGACTTGCGGGCTCATTGTTCTTATACCCGAACCAATCGTTGGTGCGCGGCACGCTCCACCCGGCCAGTGCTGCCGTGAACTCCGGGAGCGGCAGCTCGTGCGGGTTCCCGACGGCAAAATCGCAGATCGTTGGATCACCGGCATGCTGCGCGTACGCGGACTCAACGAAGAAACGATAGACCGGATAGAGCACACCCTGGAGTGCGCCGATGCGCTGACCTACAGCATTCATCTCAGTCCCTCAAAAAGATCGTGTTCGGTTTGGCGTCCACCGTTGACCAGGCTATAGGCACGATAGAAGGAGCGCATACCCCACAGTTCCTCCTGCTGAGCATCCGGAATCGCGCTCAAATCCGGGAAATTGATCAGTTGCGACCGGTGACACAGCGTCGCTTGTAGCGCCGTGCGCCAATGCGCTGTGCCGTCGACCCAGGTGGTCACTGCCCACTCCTCCCAGCCGACAGCCCGCCGGACCACGCCGTCGACCGGAAACGCGATGTCCCCGATGATCGCTTCGTAGCCCGCGATGCTGGCATCTGTATCGACCATATAGTAGAGCTTCGCGACCTGATGAGCCGGTAAGCCATCCGGATCGGCGTACTGGGCATCGGCAGCACGCACGCATGCGGCGGTCGTGAATTGCGAAATGGCAATATGATCCGGATGTCCGTAGGAGCCATCCGGCCCGAAGGTCACCACGACCTGCGGTCGCACGCGCCGGAGGTGCGTCACGATCTTCGCGATGGCACAGAGAGGATCGGCTTGATCGAGGTCGCCGTCGATGTAGTCCAGAAAATCGACACGCTTCAAGCCAAGCACGCGTCCTGCGTTCAGCATCTCCTCCGTCCGAATTGCGGCCAGCCCTTCAAATCCTGGGTTCTCATCCGGGCTGCCCTGCCAGCCGCGCTCGCCGCGTGTAGCAGTGACGAGTGAGACCTCGACCCCTTCCGCCGCATACCGCGCGAAGGTGCTGCCAGCTCCCAGCGTCTCGTCGTCAGGATGTGCGAATACCAACATCAATCTCAGTTCTGAGGCCATACACTCCCCTCCACTCTTTCACCTGACAAGCTACGCCGCCACGATCGACACAGTACGTGTTCACACTCACTCACGCCTGCGCCGGGCCGAGACCGTGGCATACGTGCTCATCACCACGGCCAGGGCCGCGATTGCCCAGGGCAGGTTACGTGTGAGCGGCGATTCGCCCGACCCCCCACCTCGCTCAAGCGCTGCCACGCGCGCTTTGAGATCGACATTTTCCCGATACAGTCCCTGGATCGCGGCTAATGCTACTCCATCGGCGTCCACTGTTGCAATATGCGTGTTATCCTCGCCGACCCCAAACGCGCCGTAGAAGTCCTGCGCCATTGGCCCGATATGGCGGACGCTCGCATCCTGGCTCTTGTAGTTCCACACCTCGACCGGTATACCTGCGAGCCTGGCCAGGATCGTCTGGCTATCCACACGCACGAAGTTCGCCTTCGCGTTGCGATCCGAGAGCGACGACCACGAGCCACCTCCGGGTGCCAGTTGCACTCCTGAGGTTGCCGCCGCGTTAGAAAAGAACGTGGTCCCGCCGCTCGCCCGCGCCAGAAACTGATTGGCCGCTGTGGACGTCAGGTTCGCCGCCGTGCTGTCGCCCCACACGAAACTGCCCTGGTGTATGGCCTGAGCCCTGCGCCCCGCTGCAAAGCTAAAGCTGCCGCTGGCGGTGTTGCTGCTCCCACCTGGAACCGTCGCGTAGGTGCCGGTGCTCGCGTTGCCCTGGCCTCCAGCCACCGTAGCGTAGGATGCCGTTGCCTTGTTGAGCCAACCGCCACCGATACTGGCGCTGACCCCGCTGGTGGTGTTAGAGATACCACCGCTGGCCGTGGCATAGTCAGCCGATGTCTGATTTCCCTGCCCACCGCCGATCGTCGCGCTGGTGCCGCCCGCCGTATTGGTGTACCCGCCACCGGCAGTGGCATACGTGCCGGTCGCGTGATTTGCGACGCCACCGTCGACGGTCGTAGCGTAACCGCTGGCAACGTTGCTACCGCCACCACCTGCGGTTGCTTCATAGCCGCTGGCGGTGTTGATCAGGCCGCCGCCCACCGTCGCATAGGTGTTGATGGCACGATTCAAGAGACCACCGCCAACCGTCGCGCCGCCCGTGGTGGTGGAATTCCCCTGGCCACCACTCACCGTGTCATAGGTGCTGCCCGCAGTATTACTGTCGCCCCCGCCAACCGTCGCATTGATCGCATTTGCCGTGTTCGATGAGCCTCCGCCCACCGTCGCGCCGGTCCCACGGGCAGCATTGGAGGAGCCTCCGCCCACGGTCGTCGATATTCCGGTCGCGAGATTGCTGTTTCCCCCGCTGATCGTGGTATAGAGGCTAATAGCGCGGTTGTTCCGGCCCCCGCCGATGCTGGCATAGCCGAGTGTTGCGGTATTGCTGTAGCCGCCGCTGACCGTCGCGTAGGGACTATTCGTGGTGGAGCCGGTGCCGTCGCCCGCCTGATTGTTGCCGCCGCCACTCACTGTGCCGTACGCATCCGTGACGCGGTTTGCCGTTGCAGCATTGCTCGTATCACTGCGGCCTCCGCCGCCGATCGTGGCGTAGTCGGCTGCCGCCGCGTTGTTGCGCCCGCCGCCTATCGTTGCGTAATCCTGACTGGCGATGTTGCCCTGGCCGCCACCGACCGTCGCAATATATCCAGTGCTCTGATTGCCAATACCGCCGCCAACGGTCGTATAGGTACTCGTAGCATAGTTGCCATATCCGCCGCCGACCGTCGAGATATAGCCGCTGGCCGTGTTGCTGCTGCCCCCGCCGACCGTGGCATACGGGCTGTTGGTGGTGGAGGCGGTGCCGTCGCCCGCCTGGTTGTTACCCCCACCACTCACCGTCCCGTAGCTATCCGTGACACGGTTGGCCGATGTTGGGCTGTTCACATACACCTGGCCGCCACCACCAATCGTGGCGAAAGCAGCACTGGCGGTATTGTGCTGTCCACCGCCGATGGTCGCATGGTGCCCGCTTGCGCTGTTGCTCTCGCCACCGCTGACCGTCGCGCAGGAGCCGGTAGCTGTATTGTTCATACCCTGCTCTAAGCGAGTACAGGCATCGGCGTACACGATCCTGCTTCCGAGCGCAGGAACACCTGCCACGGCCAGCACAAGGATTGCGACCAGACTGCCCACGACGACTATTCGGGTGACCATAGGAAACCTCCTTACCAACCGGCAGTGCGCGTGGTAGCACACGCGCAAGGATCTAGAACATGGGAAGTTGGTGCCAGCATAGCACACGCCCCTTGCCAAATACTTAGCAGATGTTTACGAGGGGCTTGTGATAGTGTTACGACATTCTTACCCCTCGCACCGCGATCCCTTTTTCGGTCTAATTCGCTGACACGATATCAACAGCTGGCTTCTAGGATGCGAGCAAGAGTAGGCAAGCGACGCCGGCCCAGAAATTGGGGCTGCTGCCCCAGGGCTGGCGCAAGGCACAGCCCCTACGGAACGTTCCGGTGTAGGGGTCGTGCCTTGCGCCGGCCCGGCCCGCAGGGCCAGCCTGCGTCTTACCGGTGTTCAACGGGTGGTGAAGCAGGTGGTCGGACCCACTGACAACTCCTGCTCGCACCTATCGTCTTCTTTACATCAGTTGACGTTGGTTTTCTGGAGATGTACACTGATGGGGACGAGTGAACAGGATATGCCGGAGCAGTTCTACACCATTGAGCAGGTCGCGGAGATGCTGCAAGTCACTCGGCAGTCGATCTACAACTTCATGGCAGACGGCCGCCTAGAGTCTTATAAGTTCGGCCGGGCGCGTCGTATAGCGGCGGAATCGCTCCAGCGATTTATTCAGGCCAGCAAGCAACGGCCCGATCATATCGATCGTGCTGATAGCGCGGGCGGAGACGAGTCATGAATGCACCTGACGATCCTACGTGGCAACGTACACGAGCGCTTGGAACCGAAACGTGGCAGCTCACAGGGACCAGCGGTATCGTGCTCGCACAAATCTCATCGACGAAGGAAGGCTGGTGGAACTCTTCGACCTATAGAACGTCGTTTCTGGGCGGTCAAGTACATCACAGCCGAGATGATGCGATGCTCACGTGCGAGATTGCGCTCAAGGTCCTCAGAGGGAGGGTCAAACCGCCGGCAACCTGAGGCGGCTTGCCCCGGCTACGGCGTAGCTCCCGCTTTACGTCCTCGTTCACAAGATTGCCGGCCAGGCATTGGGCTGTCCGGCGCCTGCCACCACGATTCGTCGATTCATTCCCCAGCACGGTCGACACACTCGACGCATCCCAGTTGTGGCCCGCGACAGGTGGCACCAAGCTCGCAGGCGACTGGAGCTGCTCGACAAGATCGAGCACAATGATGGTCTTGCACCCTTGCTTGCCTCCCCGGTGGCCAGGCGTTCCGCTAGAGCCGACCAGTCAGCAGCATCTTTCCTGTTGTTAATGCCCTCATCAGCATGAACGCCTTCGAAAGGCCAATCGTTGAAAGTGTTTCAGGCAGACATTTGTTGAATCTCGTCAGCCCCTTCGTGCCCACACACGGTAATGCCGCCAGTACCATTTGCCTCCCAGGCCAGCCGTGATCATTCCTGCTGCCACCGCCAGATGGGTATTCGTTGGGACCATCGCGCTGATCAAGAACATCAGTCGTGTCGCAAGGCCATCGAACCGATCCGGGATACAATCCACATGCGGCCTGCCCCTCGAACAATACACAATAAGCCAGGGGAGTGTCGCCTGGAAACGAATCAGCGTGAGCAGGGCAGCGATCAACATTGCTCCACAGCGTATGAGCGTTCGGCGGCGAAGATAGGACACCACCAGTACCAGCGTGATGATACTGAGCGCACCAACACCGCCAAGGTCCAACACTAAACTACTCGCCATTTAGTCTTTCGCTCGACGATCCACGGCCAAGAGCGACCTCCCGCATGGGTTCTCGTCCCCCCGCCCGTCGGGAGCTCGTCAGTCTGCGGGGCGGCCACCATGGGCACCTCAAGTGTTCAGGACTTCGTTCATTGCCGAAGAGAAAACAGTTGGTTTCTCCACCATATGATACGTGTGCAATCGTAGCATGATACGCGGGAGTATTGCTACACGGTTGCTACTATCTGGCTTGGCGATAACAACGAGGATGGGAGAAGAAATGATGGAGTGACGGCTCCCAATCGTGACTCTTACACATCGCCCGCTGAGACAATGCCGCTCATGCGCTTGCACTTGACCACGTTGTTTTGCTGTTGCAACACCAGATCATTGGTGATATAAGTTCCGCAGACACACGTGAGATTAGCGGAATCTGTCGTCTCGTCGCTCTGGTTTGGGGGGATCGGTGCAAAGGTATACCGATCGTTGCAGTGCAGGCCTGGTCGATCTCGCGTGGATTCGCTCGTGTGGAAAGGATACACGCATGCGACTGTCCAGCCGTTCCATGCCGAAACGCTACCCCGCACAATTGGTAACCGTGCTCATGCTGTGCTCTGTGTTTACTGGTGCGGCGGCGGTGTTGGCCCATGATCATCGTGGCGACGATCGCAAGCTTGTCGGCTACTTCATCGAGTGGGGCGTCTACGATCAGAACTACCTCGTCAAGAATGTCGTGAGTAGTGGTGCAGCTGCCAAACTCACCCACATTAACTGAGGGGTGTGCATAAATCAGGAGAAGGCGGCCAGGATGTGCGAGACTTCCCGGAACGCATACCCCCAGATACTGTTGACCAGCATCGCGAGCTGCACGGCCAAGACCCCCAAACTGAGAAAGGTGGCCACGCAGGACAGCCCTGCCACCGGCAGTTGCTTTTGCTTGCCCTTGGTTCCCAAGACATGCCGCAACAGGTCAAACAGCGGTTCAATCGCACTCCGCCGCGCCTTCAGCCAGCCTGCCACCTCGGGCTGTTTGAGGAAGCGATGATAGGCGCGGGCATACCGCCCCTGTCGCCAACTGCTGGCCGGCGTCACCAGCAGTACCCCCTGCTTGGCCCAGCGCCGAATTCGCGTGGCCTTGCAGAAGCCGTTGTCCCCGACGACACCTTTGGGCTGCCGGTCCAGCACCTGGTGCTCATGCTGGTCCAGCACCACGCTCTCAGCCGTGCTCCCGCTTGTGACCTGCACCAGCTTGGGAAATCCCGCCAAGTTACAGGTGAAGTGCAGACGATACCCGTAGACCCAGCCATGGTAGCCACTCTTGCCCCAACTGGCCTCCTGGTCAAGGTTGCGCAATTTCTCAGGAACCCGACCTTGCATGCGAGCGCTCTGATGCCAGACCGGGCCGCGTGCCTTGAACAGGCTCCCATCAATGACCAGGACATCACTCGCACAGGTGGCCTCGACGGTCTCAGCCCACTGACCGACAAACTCGACAAAGGCGGCAACGGTGGGAGCGAGGCGCTTGTAGCGGCGCATGAGGGTGGTGCGGTGAGGCACCTTGTGCAAGCCGACGTGGGCCGCTTCAGTGGGATGGGTCTCCAACCAGCGGCGCTGAGCTTTGATGTCGGTGATGCGGCGGATGAGCATCAAGGTAAAGACCACAATGAGACCCCGCTGAGGATAGGTAAAGGGCCGGCCACGTCCGGCGACGGCCGGGTGGGTCTGTTCAAACTGGGTGAAGAGCGTAAAATAGACGTCGATATAGTCAGTGCGGGTTGGCGCTTCCATAGGACACCTCCTGAGAGTTTGGCGAACACTCAGAATGGTGGACGACCCGCCTGACTATGTCCAGTGATTTATGCACACCCCTCACATTAACTATGCGTTCGGCAATGTCGCGCCAACTCCCGGCGATGCGAGCGCACAGGTCAAGTGCCAGATCGGCGATGCCTGGGCCGACTACCAGAAGCCGTGGACTGCCGAACAAAGCGTCGATGGTGTGGCTGTCCCCTCAAGCGCGCCACTGCGCGGCAGTTTTCAGCAGCTCAAGCAGTTGAAGGCGCACTTTCCTAAACTCAAAGTGATGATCTCGTTGGGTGGCTGGACCTGGTCGTCCAATTTCTCTAACGCGGCGTTGACTCCTGCATCGCGCCAAGCGTTCGTCAAGTCGTGCATTGATCTGTTCATTAAAGGCGACTTGCCTGCGGGCGATGCGGGCGGGCCGGGTGCGGCTGCGGGGATCTTTGACGGGATCGACATCGACTGGGAGTATCCGGGTGCCTGTGGCAATACTTGCGACTTTCGCCCCGAGGATACACAGAACTTTACTGCCCTGCTGAAGGAGTTTCGTCGCCAGCTCACTGCCCTGGGCGACCGGCATCATAAGCACTATCTCCTGAGCATCGCGGCTTCGTCCAGCCCCGACACATTCGCGAAGCTGGAACTCGACAAGATCCACAAGTCGCTGGATTTCATCAACGTGATGGCCTACGATATCCACGGGACCTGGGAGCAGACAACCAATTTTAATGCACCGCTTTTCCCGTCCAAGGCCGATCCTGCGCGAGCGCTCCATCTCACGACCGCAGAGGCAGTTCAAGGCTACCGTTCTGGCGGAGTGCCACGAGAGAAGATTGTCGTTGGCGTTCCATTCTATGGCCATGGCTGGCAGGGTGTGCCGGCGACCAACCATGGGCTGTACCAGACGAGCACCGGCGCGGCTCCCGGAACGTACGAAGAAGGCACCGAGAACTACAACGTCCTCACGACCAAGGTTGCCGCGGGCGCATTTACACGCTATTTCGACACAACGACCAAGAATGCGTGGATCTATGATCCCGTCGCGCACATCTTTTGGACCTACGACGATCCAAAGTCCCTGCAAGAAAAGGCAACCTTCGTTAACCGCCAGGACCTTGGTGGCGTGATGTTCTGGGAGCTGAGCGGCGATACATCAGACGGCGAACTGGTTAGAACCCTCGCAAAAACATTGAATTAGAACGTTAGAGAAGACCCCTTCGGTACAGGACGAGTGCGGTCACCTGACTGCACTCGTTTGCATGTTGCTTTGCGTCTATGCAAGGAGTTACGATGACGATCATCGAACTCGGTCATCAAATCCTGGACAACGAGTGCTTACACTGACCTCTTGCGACTGGCGGTGTTGAGCAGAGATTCATCTCTGTTCGCAGTGGGATACAGGTCGCATCGGCGGATGTCGTCGGGAACGACATCCGCCGATGCGACCTGTATCCGTTGTTGCCTTACGGTTGCAGCGCCCACAACTCGTTTCCGGTCAGCCCATCTGTCGCGACGAAGAACACGTGTGTACCGGAGACGGTGATCATAGAAGGCATGGAATTTGGAGCACCCGGATTGATATCCTTGACAAGGACGGTCCCGGCCGCCGTTCCATCGCTCTTCCAGAGCTCATAGCCATGCGTCGCATCGCCCGCGCCAAAGTAGACGATGCCGTTGACATTTGTAAGCCCGATACCTCCAGAGGATACCGCGCCAGGATTGATGTCCTTGACCAGCGCAGTACCTGGTGCCGTGCCATCACTCTTCCACAGCTCCCGACCGTGGGTGCTATCGACAGCGCCGAAATAGAGCTTTCCGTTGACGTTGGTAAGCCCTGCTGGCTCAGAGCTGGGTGGGCCGGGGTTGATGTCCTTGACCAGCGTCGTTCCAGCAGCCGTACCGTCGCTCTTCCACAGCTCGACACCACTATTGCCATCATCCGCATCGAAGTAGAGCTCGCCGCCGAGATTGATGACGTCAAAGGTGACCCCTGGATTTGTGCTTGGATTAATGTCCTTGACCAGCGCCGTGCCCAGTGTTGTGCCGTTGCTCTTCCACAACTCTCGGCCGTGCACACCGTCGTTGGCGGCGAAATAGAGCTCATTCCCAATGGCGACAAGTCGTCCGATATTTGGGATTGCCGGGCCGGGATTAATGTCCTTGACCAACACCGTGCCACCCGCTGTACCGTCGCTCTTCCACAGCTCGTAGCCATGACTGCTATCTTTGGCGATGAAATAGAGCTTATTGTTCATTACGACCGCCGCAGACGGAGCCGAATCGCCGGCTCCCAGATTGATATCCTTGACCAGCACTGTCCCACCAACCGTGCCGTCGCTCTTCCATAACTCCTGGCCGTGCACGCCGTCGTCGGCACTGAAGTAGAACTCGTTTCCGATTGGGAGGAGCGGCCGGGGCGTTGCGTCCGCCACGCCCGGATTGATATCCTTAATCAGCACCGTCCCACCAACGGTACCGTCGCTCTTCCACAGCTCGGACCCATGCGTGGCATCTCCGGCATTGAAAAACAGCTTCCCGTTGAAAGCCGTGCCCCACCCAAGCCAGGAGTCGGCGATACCAGGAGTGATGTCCTTCACGAGAACCGTGCCGGCTGAGGTGCCATCGCTCTTCCATAACTCGACACCATGCGTGCTGTCGTCGGCGTCGAAAAAGAGCGTCCCATTGACATCCTCGAGCCATGCTCCGCGAATGCTCGAGCTGTTGCCATTCGTGTAGATATCTTTGACGAGCACCGTACCCGCAGACGTCCCATTGCTCTTCCACAGCTCAACGCCGTGAGTAAGGTCTGCGGCCGCGAAGATCAATGAACCTTGTGCGTATGTCAATCCGCTGGGATTGGAGCCGCCCACCCCCGCGACGATATCCTTAACGACCACGGTGCCAACAGCGGTGCCATTGCTCTTCCATAATTCAGTACCGTGGGGGCTGTCGGTTGCGCCGAAGTATAACGTTGCATTCGCCACGGTGAACTGGTATGGATTTGACCCGGTCGCCCCCGGCAAGATGTCTTTGAGCTCCTGCGTCCCGGCGGCAGTGCCATCGCTCGTCCACAGCTCGACACCATGGATACCATCGTTCGCGAGAAAAAGAGCGCGCCATTCATGCCCGTCAGAGAACCTGGCATCGAGCTGGGCGCTCCTGGCCTGATATCCTTGAGCAGAGCCGTGCCCCCAGACGACGCATCGCTCTTCCATAGTTCGACACCATGCGTGCCGTCGTTCGCGCCGAAATACAACGTGCTGCCAACCACTGTCAGATTCGTGGGGCTGGAGCTGTTGGCACCGGGATACATGTCCTTAACCAAGGTGGTTGTTAGTGCCGTCCCACTGCTTTTCCATACCTCCCGGCCATGCGCTCCTTCGGTCGCCGCAAAGACCAGCATGCTATTCAGCTTGTGGAGATCATAGGGCAATGAAATACCTGCGCCGGGGTTGATGTCCTTAACCAGCGCAGTGCCACCGCCCGTGCCATCGCTTTTCCACAGCTCATAGCCATGCGTAGCATCTCGGGCGCCGAAAAAGAGTGTACTGTTCACCGGTGTCAGATCGTAGAGGCTGGAGCCGTTCGCTCCGGCATTGATGTCTGCGACCATGTACGTGCCATTGAAGGTGCCGTTGCTGCGCCACAATTCTTGACCATGCACGCCATCATTCGCGCTGAAGTACACGATGTTGCCCATAACGATGAGCCCGCTTGGAGACGACCCGTTCGGTCCGGCATCGATGTCCGCGATACGCGCCGTACCGGCGGCCGTGCCGTCGCTCTTCCATAGCTCGCGGCCGCTTGTTCCATCGTCGGCCACGAAAAGTAGCTGCCCGTTGAGGGCGGTGAAGTTATCCGGGGCGGAGCCGAGTCCGTATCCGGGGTTGATGTCTGCTACCAGCGTTGTGCCTGCGGCAGTACCATCGCTCTTCCATAGTTCCTGCCCGTCGATGTCGTAGTCGGCAGCGAAGTAGGTGGTTGCTCCGATCGCCAAAAACCTGCTGGGGTTGGAGGAGTGGGCACCTGGAGCGATGTCCTTGACCTCATAGGGCGGAGTCGCGGCCTGCGCCGGAAGCACACCGAGCGTGAGTATCACGGCCAGTGCAACGAAGGCGGACCGTGGGCCAGGCGTTCCCGACGGGCGATACGAACGAAGCATAGGACTACCTCTTTTGCGTGTGCGGCCTTTCCGCAGCCCGGTTGATAGGTTGTGGCCAGAATGTGATTCCCACTGTTAGGACGGCACATCCTGCCACAACCTTTCCGCCGGATTACCCGCGCCTTGCGCCGGCGAGAGTATGCGGAAGGGCGTTGGCATCCTATGCTGGTAGAATCGTCTGGACGAAGATCAACACTCTGTATCGAAAGTGAGCATCAGATGTCAGGGCATGAAGGCTCAACGGTCAAGCTACAGGTTACGTGCCCACGCTGTGGTAGCGTTATGCAACACGGAGTGGCGATGGGAGTGAATGCGAAATATGGCACCTCCCTGACACCGCCGATGGCTTGGGTAGGAGGCTATCCAGTGATTACACGGAGAATCAACGACATTACCGATCGAGATGTCTATGGCATCACGGCCTATCGCTGTAGTGCGTGTGGCTTCCTCGAATTCTACGCGACTGCGGAACTCATCACATGATAACAGTCACTAAACAGAGGGCATTTGCGTGATTGCAGAGCGCCCGGCGATCAATCGCCGGGACTGCGCGCGGTCTCACGATTGATCGCTGGGGACTGCGTTGGCGTTGCCAACGCCTGGCTCTCGTATGCCGGCCCTGCGGTGGGCTTGTGCCCACCGCAGGGGATTGCATGGACGAACGCCCATCGCTAGGGCTGTGTGGACGCGGGGCGGATCATCACAATATAGCGGCATGTGAGTATCCAAACGCCCTTATGAGCAACGATTTACACCTTTACAGGGACGACCCTCCCCTCGTGCCGCGCCTCCTCCGCCGCAAAGACCATCAGATGTGTCTCGAGCGTCTCATCCGGCCCTGAGAGGATTTGGCCGGGATCTTCGGTGGCCAGCGCACGCACAAAACGCTTCATCAGGCCATAATCACCGCCGCCATGCCCGGTCAAGATCGAGCCGTCCGACGTCCGATCGGTCGCGATGGTCTCGGTTTCGTCGGTCAGGAAGTCGAAGATCGTGATCGTCGAGCCATTCCCATAGATCTCACCGCGTGTCCCGAAAATATGCGTCTCGCGGTCGCGCTGGCGTGTGAAGGCCGTCATCGTAAACGACGCGGTCGCACCGTTAGAGAACTGCATATTCACCACTTGATGATCTACGACGTCGTTGTCACAACGGTAGACACACCGGCCGTACGGGCCGGTACGCAGCGCCTCCGTCACACTTTCGGCCGTCACATCCGGCGTCAACACATTCACCGGCCACCCGGTCTGGCCGCGACTGACCCGGCCAAGATAGATCTTGACCGCCGAGTACGGGCAATTCGGCTCGACCGCGCAGTCGAGACAGTGGTCGGCTGCGCCCTCCGGCTTCTCTTCCGGGCGGAAGTGCTTCAGACTGCCGAACGACGAGACCTGCGTGCACGGTTGGCCCATGATATAGCGTAGCCAATCGATATCATGGCAGGACTTCGCCAGCAGCATCGGCGACGACTCCGCCTCGTTGCGCCAGTTGCCGCGCACAAACGAGTGCGCCTGGTGCCAGTAGCCCACCGGCTCAAGATGCTCGATACTCACGATCTCGCCGATACGCCCTGCATCCAAAACCGCTTTGAGCTGCTGGGTGTATTCGGTATAGCGCATCACATGGCAGACGGCGAAGATCACCCCGTTACGCTTGGCGGCCTCGACAATACGCCGGCAATCGTCGGCGTTCGGCGCGAGCGGCTTTTCGATCAGAATGTTGTAGCCCAGGTTCGCAAACGCCACCGCCGGCTCAGCATGCATCGCATCCTGGGTCGTAATGATCACGCCGTCGGCAAACCTCGGCCGTGCCGCTAGCTCGCGCCAATCGTGGCAGACGTTGTCGAACGGAATGTCATAATCGTCGGCCATACGCTCACGGTAAAAATCGCGCGGCTCGGCCACACCAACAATCTGAAGCTCATCCGGATGTTGCCGGGCATAGGTCGCATAGCCCGAACCCCGGCCACCCGCACCAAGAACAATCAATCGAATCGGATTCATCGCACCTGTTCCTTGACTTGTCTCGCTTCATGGCGAGCCCTGGCGCATTGTAGCATCGTACACGGTGACCGCCGGCACAAAACCCAGCCATCCCCTGCACACTGCGAATTGCATACAGAGCGTATGCTTTATGTTGATCCTTTCGCGGAGGAACGTATGTCCATAGAATCTTATCTGCGTGCGGCACCAAAGGTTGAGCTGCATGTTCACCTGGAAGGAGCGATACGTCCCGCCACCCTGTTGGCGCTCGCCAAACGCAATGGTGTCACGCTCCCCGCAGACGATCTCGAAGGGCTGCGGCGATGGTTCGCCTACCGGGACTTCAATCATTTCATCGAGATCTTCGTGGCGGTGACCAAATGCCTCAGAACCGTAGAAGACTATGAGCTGATCGCCTATGAGTTCGGCGCGGAAATGGCACGACAGAATGTGCGCTACGCAGAAGTGACCTTCTCGCCGAGCACACACCACGCGCTCGGCATCCCGCACGACGTATACTTCGGCGGCATCACCCGTGGCCGTGAGCGAGCACGCGCCGAGTTCGGTGTTGAGATCGCCTGGAATTTCGATATCGTCCGCAACGTCCGCGCATCGCATAACCAGGAGTATGCTGATTATGTCACCAGCGTCGCGATCGACGGCCAGGCTGACGGGGTTGTGGCGCTTGGGCTTGGCGGTGCCGAGGTTGGTCATCCACCAGAGCCGTTTGCACCGTTCTTTGAGCGAGCGCTGGCGGCCGGGCTGCATAGCGCGCCGCACGCGGGCGAGACTGCAGGACCGGACAGTGTTTGGGGAGCACTGCGCGCGCTCCAAGCCCAGCGCATCGGGCATGGCGTTCGCAGCATCGACGATCCTGCACTGGTTGCCTACCTCGCGGAACATCGTATACCACTGGAGGTGAGTCCCACGAGTAACCTCCGCCTCGGTGTGTACCCCGACGTCGCTGCACATCCGCTGGTGCGCTTGCGCGATGCCGGCGTGATCGTCACCGTCAACTCCGACGATCCACCGCTGTTCAACACAACACTGAACGATGAGGTTCAGTTACTGCACTCCGGGTTCGGGTTGGACGTCGCAGCGATCGACGATATCTTGCTCGCCGGTGTGCGCCACAGCTTCTTGCCGGCGGCGCACAAGGAGAACCTGGAACATCAGTTTCGGGCGGAACTGGATGTTCTCAAGCGCTCGACGCTGCTTGATCAAACATCAGCATTTACGCATCCTGACGGGGAGTAGGAGCTTTAACTCCCCCTTCCCACGACCGACTAAGAGGCACCTGGGAAGGGGGGCAGGGGGTTAGGGAATGGCCTTACGCATCCTGATCGTCGGCGGCAGCGGCTTTCTGAGCGGGACCATCGCGCGGGTCGCCCGTACCCAGGGTCATCAGGTCTGGGCTATCACGCGCGGCGTGCGTCCCCTGTCTGACGGCGTCATCGGCCTCGTCGCCGACCGACACGACTCGGCAGCCTTTACGCGAGCTCTTGTCCACGCGCACCAGGAGTGGGACCTGGTCGTCGATTGCATCGCCTTCGAGCCGGCCGACGCACGCCAGGACCTGGCTGTCTTTCCCTCCATGGCACGCCATCTCGTCCTGGTCTCCACCGACTTCGTGTACGACCCCGCGCACCGCCGTTTTCCCCAGGACGAGGAAACCCGCCACTATCTTGCCGGCGGCTATGGCGGCAACAAGCGGCGCTGTGAGTTGGAGCTGATTGAAGGCAACAGCGGCCAGATGCAGTGGAGCGTCGTGCGGCCCGGCCATATCTATGGTCCGGGATCGCAGCTTGGGTGCTTGCCGCTCCACGCTCGTGACCCACAGCTCATCGCTAGGCTGAGAGTGGGCGAGTCGCTGCGGCTCGCCGGCGGCGGCCACTTTCTCCAGCAGCCGATCCTGGCCCGGGATCTGGCCAAGCTCATCTTGAGCTTCGCCGGCAATGCCGGGACATACGGCCAGATCTTTTGCACAGCGGGTCCCGAGGCGATCGAGTCCCGCGAGTATTACGGCATCATCGCCCGAATCCTGAACGTCGAGCTGCGCATTGAAGAGGTCCCGGTTGCGGAGCACCTGGCGGCAAACCCCGGCGATGCTCCGTTCCTGTGCCACCGCATCTACGACCTCGCCAAGCTGCGTGCGACCGGTGCGGTAGTTCCCAGTACACCACTGGAAGAAGGCCTGCGCGAGCATATCGCCGGCTTGCTCGCAACGACGAATTGAACCACAGAGGCACAGAGAAGAACGAATTGAACCACAGAGGCACAGAGACACAGAGACGACGAGAAATAAGTACCAAGAGATATCGCATATATTGACATGTCTGCACAGAACAAAGGCAAGATTTACTTCTCCGTTCCTCTGTGTCCTCTGTGTCCCTGTGGTGAATCTAACTCGTCTCCTGCTGGTTGGCGCGGTCTTCGAGCACACGCTCGATCGCTGCAATTCGCCGCGCGAACGTTTCGGCATACTCCCGAAACACGTTCATTTGCGGCGCGTACACCCCCTCCTCGCCTACGGCACCCGACTCATCGCCCGCATCGGCCAGTTCCTGATCCAGCTTATGTTGCTCGACCTTCAACGCGTACTCCGCCAGGCGGCACTCGTCGATCGCACGCGCCAGGTTGAACATCGCCATCCGCATCTCTTCTTCGGGCGTGGTGGTCCGGTTCAGTCGTACTTGCGATACTTCCTTGGCGTGTGTCCGAATCTCATCCAGATCGACCGTAATCGTATGTAGCTCAGCCATCCTACTCCCCTGACGATCCGTCCGGCCTCGCTCAGGCCAGCGATGGTGACGTACCGCGCCAGAGCCGCACCGCCTCGGCCAGCCAGTCCACCGATTCCGGACTCGGACGATCGATTCTGCAGATCGCGTGGTCAACCCCCAGCTCTTCATAGGCGCGCAGTCCGGCCGCGAGATCCTCGGGTGTTCCGGTGAACGCGCGCTCCGGGCGCTCAAGCTGCCTGGCCGGCTGGCCCGGTGCCTGGTAGACGACGTTGAGGCCGATCGTCACGAAGACCGTACTCGGGTCGCGTCCCTCGGCGCGGCAGGCGGCCTCCAGCGCACGCTGTCGCTCCGGCAGCGGCCCGGGCGGCATGCCCAGCCAGTTCGTGTTCCAGCCGTCGGCGTAGCGCGCCAGCAGACCCAACATGCGCGGCCCGCTGCTTCCCACCAGGATCTGCGGCCCATGCGCGCTGGGGCCGCGCGGGCGGATATCACAGTTAAGCGCCTCATAATAGGTGCCACGAAAGTCGACGGAGCCTTCGCGGAGCAACGGCACGATGATCTGCAACGCTTCCTCGAAGCGAGAGACGCGATGGTCGAACGGCAGGCCAAAGGCGTCAAACTCCGGCTCATGCCAGCCTGCGCCAAGCCCCAGAATCAGCCGCCCACCGCTGACCTCATCGAGTGTAGCGGCCATCTTGGCCAGCACCGCCGGATTTCGGTAGGCCGTGCAGACGACCAGCGTCCCGAGCGTGACACGCTCCGTCGCCTCGGCCAGCGCCGAGATGAGGCTCCAGAGCTCCCACACACCACGCGTTGTCGATTGATCGGCGTGACGGAACAGAAAATGATCCATCAGCCAGATCGAATCAAAGCCGGTCTGCTCTGCTTGCAGCGCCAGCGCGCGAATCGTATGATAGCTCGGCGTCGTGTTGGTCTCCTCGTTCTCCCCAATCGGCAGAAACAATCCCACCTGCATCCGCCCGCGTTCTCCGTCAGTTCCAGACATACTGATTCTCCCTGCTTGTCCCCGCGCCGGATCAGAATGAGACGATCCGCAGCCCCGCATCCGGTCTCAGCACGATAACCGAGACACCGCTCGTCTGCAACTTACACGTCCCTCTTCTGGACATGGGGTCGTGGATAGTTCTCGAAGACACATCACATAGTGCATAATGTGGTAAATCCGGGAGATAGCAATGGCGTCAGAAACGATCGCGCGCGAGCTGAGGGTCCTTTCCAGCACAGTGGGATCCGAAGCTTGGAATTCACGTGACTTGAAGTCGCGGC
>JADMIO010852325.1_pt1 | contig 56453 bp, 51 predicted proteins | sample 8958161 | NCBI WGS metagenome assembly JADMIO01 (sample SAMN16585339, study PRJNA669376) | soil metagenome | isolation source: Crop rotation soil | place: USA: Cullars Rotation, Alabama | collected 2011
CGCGACTTCAAGTCACGTGAATTCCAAGCTTCGGATCCCACTGTGCTGGAAAGATGAGCTGCCGTCGTCTGGCCTCTGACCAACGACGAGTATTTTAAAGGCTGCAATTATTTATTTTGAGGATATTGGCTTGTGGTTCTCGTTGGTCGGAGACCAGACGAGGGCGTTTGGGATAGGTTGAGTTTACCTACAGCGGCGGAAAAGGCAAAGAAAGGAATTGGGCAAAACGTAATTAAAGATGCCCAATGGTATGCCGATGAACGGATTGCGACGCAACGATGATGCTATGAAAAACTGAAGCTGGTATTAAAATGACGCAACGTCCCTTGCAGGAGACGTTGCTGGGAAGAAGAAGTAAATAATCGGCTAACAATTTCTTTAATCCAATATTCTCGAAGATGAAATTACAATGTCTGAATATTGCCATGATTTTTTAAACCTGCTTTTGATTGCTTCATATTTCTTGCTGTCACCAAGTTTTTCATAGGCATTCATCAAACCTTTTAGTGCCCAACCATTTTCCCGATAGGTTTCCAGGTCTTTCTCATACACTTTAATGGCTTCTTTGAATTTTCCGGCATCAATTAATACTGCTCCTAAATGGTGGCGAATAGAAAAGAACCAATCTGGTGGTTCATCATAATTTAAGGCATCTTCTGCAACAACAGCTTCCTTTAAAATTGAAATAGCGTTGGAATAATTTTTTTCTTTTGCAAAGATCTCTCCTTCAAGCGTTTTTGATGCAATCACACATAAGTCGAAAACGGTATTAATACCCCAGATAGTTAGATCTTTTATTGTTGTATCGGCCATTATCTGTTTCATTTCCGCCAGATGCCCCTTGGCCTCAACAATTTTATTTTTTGAAAGCATTGCCATCCCTTGTGCATAATGCCAAATTACCAATGGATATTTTAGATCTTTTTCAGGAGCAGGTGAATTAGTTATATCATTCCATAAACCAAGTTTTACCTCTACATACCAGGGTATGGAATAATAGTGCTGTAAAGTAGCCCAGGCGGGGTCTCGCAATAATTTTTTGTGAGCATGCTCAGAAGTTGCGATAGCCCCTTTCATAGCAATCTTACTTTCGCCATCAAGCATGGCACATGCTGCGATGAAATGATAATTGTGCGGATAATAAGCAAGCGGATAAACACCTTGCGCATGGCACGCTTCTACATACAAACTATCAACAAGCACAGCTTTTTGATTGGCCACTACTCCATCATGATAGCGCCCCATTCGAATGTAAGTATGTGAAGGCATGTGAAGAAGATGCCCTGAACCCGGAACCAGGTCACGAAGCAGGTCAGCACTTGCTACAGCGGATTCGGCATGCTGAGACATTTCCATTGCATGAATATAAAAGTGGTTGGCACCAACATGCCGTGGATCTAGCTTTAAACATTTTTCCAGGACTGCAATAATTTCGGGAGCCCATGGTTGAACTGTTCCGTCTTTGCGCCATAAATTCCATGGATGTAGATCTAAAAGAGCTTCTGCAAAAAGCGAAGCAAGTGTTGCATCATCAGGATACTTTTGATATACTTTTCGCATAGCAACAGCGTACGCTGAATCTAGAGAAGAACGGGAAATGGAGGTGTCGTTGCTATAGCGAAAGCTTAATGCTTCAATCATGGCCTTTTCTTTTGGTGTGCAGGATGCAGCTGTATTTTTTGCTTTTTGTACTGCATCATAAGCTCGCTGGAAATTATCTTTTTCCATACCTGCATTATAGTTTGGCCCTAATACGTATGCAAACCCCCACCAACTCATTGCACAATTTGAATCCTGGCGGGCGGCTTCAAAAAATGAACGGGCTGCTTCGGCATGATTAAAAGCAAAAGACAACATAAGCCCTTGATCAAAATATTTTTGTGCTTCAACACTTTTTGTAGTGATAGGAAAATGAACCCCTTCTAATCCTTTAAACAATGGCGCTTTCTTACCAGAAGAATACCAGGATTTGTCTGATACTTCAGGAGAGCAGCCTATTGGGGCTGAATTTGTAACATTTATCTTCTCTTGTTTTTTATCTGCCGATTGTTGATTGCATGAACAAAACAATATACTGAGTAGAAGTGGGTAGAGAAAATTATGCATGATGCTACATTTTTATGCTTTATAAAAGTAAAACAAATAGCAAACCTAAAACTGGTATCCTAATAATGAATAATTAATAATGGATAATGAATAATTTAAGGCATTCCAAGTATGATCGTAATGCGTGTAATAAAAACATTCCCTTAATTCCAAACCCCATTCATCTCCGTCAATATAACCGGCTTGCCATCAGTAACAACAATAGTATGTTCATGTTGCGCCATAAAGCCGCCTTTGTTTCCAACCATTGTCCAGCCGTCTTGTAAAGTTTCGGCGTAAGTAGATAGAGTTGATATAAATGTTTCGATAGCAACAACAGAATTCTTTTTAAATCGTGTTTGGTTATACTTGTCTTTGTAATTTGCTATTTCGCTTGGTGCTTCGTGAAGGCTTCTGCCTATTCCGTGGCCGGTAAGGTTCTTTATTACTTTGTAGCCACGTTTCTTCGCTTCTGTTTCTATAAGGTATCCAATATCTGAAATGCGTACGCCACCTTTTATATTATGGATCGCTTTATGAAGGATCTGTTTTGAAGCAGCTATAAGATCATTGTGTTGGTTGATGTCTTCTCCAAGCACAAATGAACTTCCATTGTCTGACCAAAAACCATCCAATTCTGCAGAAACATCAATATTAATAAGGTCTCCTTCTTTTAATATCCTCGTAGCAGATGGGATGCCATGGCAAAACTCATTGTTCACGCTTATACATGTACAACCAGGAAAGCCATAGGCCAGGTTAGGCGCTGATTTGGCACCAAGGCCTGAAAGTATCTTTGCACCATAATCATCTAATTCTTTTGTTGACATGCCGGGTTTGGCATAGTTGCTCATTTCCTTCAAGGTATTAGCAACAGCTTCGCTCGCCTTTTTCATTCCCTCCAATTCTGCTTCATTTGTTATTGACATTCGTTTTATCTTTTTGAATTTTGACTTTTTAATTTTGAATTATCTCACAGTAGGTCCCTACTATCTTTCTCTTCCAATGTAACAGGCATTTTTGCTTTTATTCGCCGATGAACAATATACAAGGATATAAACCCTGCTACAGTTGTACCGATATAAAACATATTGAATTCTCTGCCTAAATGCATAGAGAAATAACTTACTGCCATATAGATCGCATTGATAGCTACTATCACAACACTATATACTTCCACATAGTTTGATGTATCACTTTTATTAGCGGAATAAATAGCATGAAAGATCAGCATTGCTGCCAATGACGGAAGCGATACAATAGCTCCATAAAAATATACGAGCAACAGGAAACCAAAGTCTTTAAAATCTCCCGATTCTATAAACAGAGCAACTATTGTAACACCAAGCGCCAATATAAGATCGGCCCAAAACCATAATTGAAAAACGTTTTTAAACTTCATATTGATTTAGCGTTAGCTTCGGGTACGTGAAAAGTGAAAAGATAAACGTGAAACCAGTATTGAATTTACCCTCTCACGTTTGACATTTCACATTTAGTTAGCGTTCCATACATTGTTTTCCCTGTGTAAGTCTGGGAATATTTTATCTGCATCAATTTCTACTTTTTTCAACTCCTCACTAACAGGCAGCTTTACTTTAAACTCTGCTGTGTTGTTCCAAATTTCTACGGGCACTTTCATTGTTCCTTTTACACCGCTTTTTGTTTCGTAAGAAATTAATACCGGCATTGCCATTTGGTCGAGGTTAACTAAAGTAACTACATTGCCATTGGTTGCATCGTTCTTTACTGCAGTAATTCCCTGGTCTAATTTATAATTTTCCAAGAACCATCCTCGCCAGAACCATGCTAAATCTTCGCCAGCTACATTCTCCATAGTATGAAAGAAATCCCACGGTGTAGGATGTTTAAATGCCCAACGTTTGATGTATTCTCTAAAAGCATAATCAAAACGATCGGGGCCAAGTATATTATTGCGCAACAATTCCAATGCATAGCCGGGTTTAAAATATAAAGCGATACCAATGTTTGCTTCTTTCATCGCATCAGGAGTAGTTAACATTGGTTCAGTTTTATTGCCAAACATATAACCTCCTAAGAAGTCCATTGTAGTTGGCTTGGCTTTGTATTCGCCATTATTAAAATCATCATCGGCCAATGAATTAATGAATGTGTTGAAACCTTCGTCCATCCAGCCATAGCGGCGTTCGTTGCTTCCTACTATCATTGGGAACCAGGTGTGGCCAAATTCATGGTCAGTTACACCAAACAAACCTTCTGTTTGTGCTTTTGATCCACAGAAAACAATACCAGGGTATTCCATACCGCCGACATTACTTGCTACGTTAGAAGCAACAGGATAAGGAAACTCGTACCAACGTTTGCTGTAATTTTCAATGCTTCCTTTTGTGTATTCTGTTGCCCTGCCCCAGCCTGTTGCGCCTGCACTTTCTACGGGATACACGCTCATTGCTAAAGATGTTTTGCCGCTCGGTAAATTTATCCTTGCAGCATCCCAAATAAATGATTTAGAAGAAGCCCATGCAACATCTCTTGCATTGTTCATTTTAAAATGCCATGTCAATGTTTTTCCCGCTGGGCGTGATGAAGGATCTAATACTTCCTGTTCTGTACGGATCATTACTGTCTTATCGCTTTTCTTCGCTGTATTCATCCTGGTTATTTGTGCAGCAGTTAATACATCTTTTTCATTTTGCAGTTCGCCGCTACATACTACAATATGTGATGCAGGTACAGTTAACGACACATCAAAATCTCCATACTCCAAATAAAATTCACTTGGGCCAAGATAAGGATCGGTATTCCAGCCACGTACATCATCAAACACACACATGCGTGGGTACCATTGCGCTACTGCAAATATGTTTCCGTTCTTTGTTTTTAAAATACCGCAACGGTCTGCGCCATATTCAGGCAAAGTGAAAGAGTAATCAATTTTTATTTTGATGATATCACCGCCTGGCGCCATTGCTTTTGGTAAACGTATCTGCATTCTTGTATCATCAATAAGATAATCTGCATTCGCATTTCCATTAACCAATTTTACCGAGCTTATTTTATAGCCTCCGCTAAAATTACTTTTAGAATCACCATAACGGCTGCGTTCGCCAACAGGCATACGAGCTTGGCCACGACTATCTTTATTAAAAAGGTTTTGATCTAATTGAAGCCATAGAAAAGGCAATGCATGAGGGCTGTTATTTTTATAAGTGATCGTAACGCTGCCTGTTATTTCATTGGTAACATCATTCAATGAAGCTGCTATTTGATAATCAGCAGCATTTTGCCAGTAACCAACATTTGGCGCACCGGTTGATGCCCTGCTTATTGTTCCACCTGTTGGATAAAACAATGGAGAGAACAATGCATGTGGATCATATTTTGTTTGTATTTCGCTGTCTTGAGCGGTGGCTGAAAAGCCGCAGAGAAGGATAAGGGAAAAAGCAATGATCTTTTTTGACATTTGGTTTGATTTTATCTTCCGAAGATAAATAAAACCTTACCAAATTCATTACCCTTCAACACTTAGTAGTGTTATCGAGTGCTTTAAGGAGCTTAGCACCTTCGCTTTTTATTAAGGCGTCATCTTCTGTCATGTTAGGGATAGCCGGCATTGCCTTTAAAAGTTGTATTGCTTTGGCATCATCATCATTACGTTTGTATGCCTTGGCAAGTTCCAGGTAATTCAATAAGAAGTTACTATTGAGTGCTTTTGCTTTTTCATAAGCTGCGATAGATTCTTTTAATGTAGCAGAAGGCAACCCGCCGAAGAACACTTTTGCTGCGGCACGTTCAAACATATTGAGGTTGCTTACTTCGTAAAACCATTTACCTAAAATATGCCATGCTTTAAAATTATTAGGATCGTATAATACGGCGAGGTCGCCATACTTTTTAATGTCTTTTACAGCAGCTATTTTTTCTTTGCCACTTTTTTCCAAAGCTACACGGCCAAGAGCAATGGCCATTACTGCATTAGCATCTGAGCTTTTAGCATTTATTTTTAATGCTGTGGTTGCATAAATTTTTGCTGCTTCGTAATAACTTGAACGGGCTTCTTTTGTTGGTTCTCTTTTACCGATACGGCTACACAATTCGCTGCACTTTACTAATGCGTATAAATTATCCGGGTGGATCTTTAATGCTTCTTTGAATTTATTGAAAGCAGCTTTTTCACTTGGTATTGCCTCTAGCCTGTCTGCCTCTTTAATTATAGCTGTAACATCCTGCGCCGATACCGCAGAAAAAAAGAAGAAAGATAGTACAAAGGAAAATAGTTTTCTCATGGTGTAAAGTGCTTTATTAAACTAACGCTCACATTGCCGGTAAAATTGGTTAGAGGTGGATGTATTTTTTTTATTGAGATGCTTATCGATTCTATCCGCTTATCTGATTGGTATATCTCTTCTATCAATTCCTGCGCCAAGGTTTCTAAAAGCGGCGTTGCAATGGCCATCCGCTTTTTTATCATGTTGTAAACAGATACGTAATTGACTGTCTGTTTTAATTCTGTTATCTTTTCTTCTGCTGCAATAACTATCGCTGCATTTACTTCAAACTCTGCGCCCAGTACTTTCTCTTCTTTATATAACCCATGGTAGGCGAAAAAGTTTAAGTTATTGAGATGGATGGTGAACACGAACTAATTACGATTTACGAATGACGAATGTTAATCCGTGTAAACGTTTAAACGGATTAACCAATTAACTGGTTAACTAAAAGCTTCCCCCAAATATCTTTCTGCATCCAGCGCTGCCATACAACCACTTCCTGCTGCAGTTACAGCCTGGCGATATATTTTATCTTGTACATCACCGGAAGCAAATACACCAGCAATATTTGTTTTGGATGTGCCCGGTATTGTTTTTAAATAACCGGCTTCATCCATGTCCAGCCAGCCTTTGAATATTTCTGAATTAGGCTGGTGGCCAATAGCAACAAAGAATGCACTTACGGGTATATCCTGCTTTTCTCCACTTACATTATTCTTTATCCTTACTCCTTCTACTTTTGTTTCGCCTAATATTTCATCGGTTTCGCTGTGCCAATATACTTTTATGTTTGCTGTCTTTAATACTCTTTCCTGCATCACTTTACTTGCTCTCATTTCTCCTTTACGAACGATCATGTGTACCTGGCTACATATCTTAGACAAGTATAACGCCTCTTCCGCTGCAGTATCACCAGCACCAATTATAGCAACTTCTTTTCCTTTAAAGAAAAACCCATCGCAAACGGCACAGGCACTAACACCGTAACCATTTAAGCGTTGTTCGCTTTCTAAACCTAACCATTTTGCTGATGCGCCGGTTGATATAATAACTGAATCCGCTTCAATCCATTTTTCATCATCTATCTGTACTTTATGTACAGGGCCGGTAAAGTCAACTGCAGTTGCTAAGCCATAGCGGATATCTGCACCCATGCGCTTTGCCTGGTTCTCAAAATGTACCATCATATCAGGGCCTTGAATGCCGTCTGGATAGCCGGGATAATTTTCTACTTCTGTTGTAATGGTCAACTGTCCACCGGGTTGTATGCCTTGGTATAAAACAGGGTTCAATCCTGCCCTGCTAGCATAGATAGCCGCTGTGTAACCTGCGGGGCCACTTCCTATTATTAAACAATGTACTTTTTCGTTCGTAGTATTATTTTCCATATTCTTCTTTTCAATTATTGCTGGTTGCTTGCAAATTTAAGTGAATAATGCTTTGAAAATTAAAGCGTAACATACTAACAAATAATAGTGTTATTAAGTTCTGTAAAACGTGATGAGCAAAGAGATGAAGTACAAGAGTGCGACGCCAATGAAGGTGAATAATGCTTAAATGCTTGGTTCAAAAAAATAAACCACGAATTACACGAATGAACACGAATAATTCAGCTTGCACAAATTTAAAGTTGTGCATTTCATTCGTGCCTATTCGTGTAATTCGTGGTTACCCAAAAAAAATCCCCCGAAGAATCGGAGGACTTATTTTTACTTTTGATTTTTGAATTTTCTTAACCCAGATATGCTTTCAACGCACCACTATATCTCGCTTTTTGTAAGCGTTTGATAGCTCTTTCTTTAATCTGGCGGATACGTTCTTTGGTAAGGTCGTATTTCTGCCCGATCTGTTCGATAGTAACACCATTTTCGCCGTCAAGGCCAAAATATGCATTAACGATCTCTGCTTCACGTGGGCTCAAAGATTTTAATACCCTGCGGATCTCATTTTTCAATGAATCATGCATTACATCTTCATCGGTATCATCACCACCTTGCAAAAGATCGCCCATGGCTACATCTTCGGCTTCATGCACAGGTGCATCAAGGGAAGTATGGCGGGTGTTGCTTTGGAAGATATTGTTGATCTCCGTTTCGCTCATCTCCAGTAATTCAGCCAACTCTTCGGTAGAAGGTTCACGTTCATGCTCCTGTTCGAAGGCCATGTACGCTTTGTTAGCTTTGTTGTAAGTGCCAATTTTGTTTTGAGGCAAGCGGACTAATCTGCCCTGCTCTGCCAACGCCTGTAGTATTGATTGGCGAATCCACCACACAGCGTAAGAAATGAATTTGAAACCCTTGGTTTCATCGAAGCGTTGTGCCGCTTTAATTAAGCCGAGGTTGCCCTCGTTTATCAAATCGCTAAGAGAAAGGCCCTGGTGCTGGTACTGCTTAGCCACAGATACCACGAAACGAAGGTTGGCCTGCACCAATTTGTCTAAGGCTCTTTGATCTCCCATTTTGATCTTTTGGGCCAAAATGGTTTCCTCTTCAGGAGTGATCATTGAGATCTTCGAAATTTCCTGCAGATACTTTTCAACCGCTTGTGAATCACGGTTGGTAATCTGCGTTGCGATCTTTAATTGCCTCATCGTATTGTATTGAATTCAGAATTTATAACGCTAGTAAGACATATTTTGTTTGGAAATAGTTGCAACTGGAAGTGTTAATACAATAAATTCCTTAAAAATAGTTTGCAAAGTTACGTTAAAACAGCTGCATTTCATAGTGTTAGTGCAAAAAAAGGGATAAAATGGGGGAAAATAGGGATGAGTTGCAGCTTTTAGCTGTTAGCTATCAGCTTTAAGCCTTCGGCTTTTGTGTTTTTGAGTGGTTATTTGTACTTTATTCATCTTCATTGGCGTCGCACTCTTGTACATAAACTCTTTATTCAACTTTTATCTAAGCGGTTTTTGCTAATGGCTAACAGCCAATAGCTAATAGCTTGCCTTATCTTTGAACCATGAAGATATTGTGGCAATACATGAGGCCCCACAAGTGGTTGGTGGTATGGAGCTTAGTGCTGGCCGGCATAGCGCAGCTATTAACATTGATAGACCCAGTAATATTCGGAAAGATCATTGATGAATATGCCTTAAATCCTGGAAAAAAGACAGAAAATGAGCTGGTAAGCGGTGCTTTATGGTGGCTTTTGATAGCAGTTGTTATTGCTATGGGAGCAAGAGTGGCAAAAACCTTCCAGGATTATGTGCTGAAACTGGTGATACAGAAATTTGGGCGGCAAATATTTGATGACGGCTTAAAACAAACCCTTCGCCTCTCCTACCAGGAATTTGAAGAACAACGAAGCGGTGAGACATTATCTATCCTTCAAAAGACAAGAAAAGACACGGAAGGTTTCATTACTTCCTTGATAAACATCCTTTTTTCTTCTCTTGTTGGAATTGGCTTTTTAGTTTGGTATGCGGTTACTACGCATTGGGCATTGATACCGGTTTTTGTTATCGGTGTTTTAGTCATGGGCGGGTTGACTGGCTTATTAAGCAAGAGAATAAAAACTGTACAGCGTTCTATTTTTAGGGAGAATGCAAAAATGAGCGGCACTATCACCGAATCATTACGTAATATAGAATTGGTAAAAAGCCTCGGGCTTACTTATCCTGAAATAAGAAGATTAAAAGGTTATACTCAAAAGATATTTGACCTTGAAATAGAAAAGGTAAAGAAAGTGAGGCTGCTTTCTTTTTTACAAGGAACAACACTCAATCTTTTAAAACAATCTATTCTTTTTATTTTGTTGTGGTTGATATTTCGCCGTGTTTTATCACCGGGCGAATTGATATCAATGCAATTTATCACCAATACAATTTTTGGCCCGCTGCAAGAATTAGGCAATATCATTTTAGCTTATAGAGAAGCTGAAACCTCTTTGCAAAACTTTGATACATTGATGAAAAAGCCTGTAGAGCAGCGCCCTGAAGACCCTGTAGAAATTGGAGAATTAAGTAAACTGGAATTTAAAGATGTAGTATTTAGGCATAAGACAGCAAAAGAAAATGCTATCGATCATTTATCCTTTGAAGCGAATGTTGGTGATACAATTGCTTTTGTTGGGCCATCGGGTTCGGGCAAATCAACGTTAGTGAAATTGTTAGTCGGGCTTTATACGCCTGTAGAAGGAAATATTTATTACGATGATATTTCGGTGAAAGAATTGCGCTACAATCGTATCCGCAGGCAGATTGGGTTTGTAACACAGGAAACACAACTATTTGCTGGTACGATAAGAGAAAACCTTCGCTTTACAAAAGCTGATGCAACGGATGAAGAGATGATCATCGCCATGAAAAAAGCATCTTGCTATAATTTATTACTGAAGAACCCGAAAGGGCTTGATAGCATTTTAGGCGAAGGCGGGACTAAATTATCAGGTGGCGAAAAACAACGTTTGTCTGTTGCCCGTGCTTTATTGCGCAATCCTAAGTTATTGATATTTGATGAAGCTACTTCTGCATTAGATTCTTTAACAGAAGAAGAAATAACGGACACAATTAAGAACATTGCTTTAGAACATAAGCAGATCATTATTTCTATTGCTCATCGTTTGTCAACTATTATGCATACTGATACAATTTATGTTTTGGAAAAGGGTAAAATTGTAGAGCAGGGATCGCATACAGAATTACTTGATAAAAAAGGATTGTATTATGCCATGTGGCGACAGCAGATCGGAGAACGTAAGACAGAGAAACCTGTTGAAGCAGTTGTGGAAGAAAAAGAGATCATAGAACCGTTTTAGTATTCTCTATATAGTGTATCACCTTAACTTTGAGACAATTTTAGATAAATGGAAGACCAGGATTCTATATTTTCAGATATAAAGGCCACTGAAGTGGAAGCTTCTTTGGAACAGCGGTTTTTAGCTAATTTTATTGATATTATAATAGAGGTAATTATACTTGTTGGAATTTATTTACTTCTACCTAATGATGTTCTTTCGAGAGCTGTAAATAATCCATTCATTGCTTATCCAGCGATCTTTGTGCTATTGTTTGCATATAGAGTGACAAGCCTTTTGTTGTATGGCAAAACAATTGGGATGGTGCTAAGTAGGACAAAATACCTAAATAAAAAGTTAGACCCATTGTCGGTAAAAGAGAAGATTTTAGGTGTATTTATTGGAAAAGCAGCTGGCATTAAGCGTTACAAAATAAATTAAGCAACTATTATAAAGATGATAACTGATCTCCGCTCCGATACATTTACCAAACCTACTCCGGCTATGCTGGAAACCATTATGAATGCCAAAGTTGGCGACGATGTATTTGGCGAAGACCCCTCTGTGAATCAACTGGAAGCAATGGCTGCTGAAATGTTCGGTATGGAAGCCGCCTTATTCTGCCCTAGCGGTACCATGACCAACCAAATTGGAATCAAATGCCACACACAACCGGGTGATGAAGTCATTTGCGAACAGCAAAGCCATGTGTACATTTATGAAGGTGGCGGCATTGCTTTTAATAGTGGCTGCCAGGTAAAATCATTGATTGGTGATAGAGGAAGGATATCTGCGGAGCAAGTAAAAGATTCTATCAATCCTGATGATGTGCATAAAGCAAGGACAAGCCTTGTAAGCCTTGAAAACACCGCTAACCGTGGAGGCGGAAGCTGCTACGATTTCAATGATTTTCATCTAATTAAGGAAGTTTGCTTACAAAATAAATTAAAGCTGCATTTAGACGGCGCCCGGCTTTGGAATGCACTTGTCGCAAACAACGAAAGCACAAAAGCATACGGTGAAGTTTTCGACAGTATCTCTATTTGCCTTAGTAAAGGATTAGGTACTCCGTTAGGTAGTTTGCTACTGGGTGATTTTGATTATATCAAACATGCCCGTCGGGTAAGAAAGGTATTTGGAGGCGGTATGCGGCAAGCTGGTTATATGGCTGCGGCCGGCATTTATGCTTTGGAAAATAATATTGCTCGTTTGGAGGAAGATCATCAACATGCCAAGCAGATCGCAGAAGCCTTATTGCAAAAAGAATTTATTGGTAAAATGATGCCTGTTGAAACCAACATCCTTATTTTCGAGGTTACAGGTTCTTATACGCCAAAGGAATTTTGTGATACCTTGAAGCGCCATGATATTTTATGTTTGCCTATCTCGGCAACACAAGTGAGGATGGTAACGCATCTTGATATTACTAAAGAAATGGTAAAAAACCTTATAGAAGTGATCACGGCATTATAGTTGAGAAATATTTAATCCAACTATACGTTATCAATAACTTAAACCAACCACCTAACATGAAATTCTCTTCATTTGCTCTTGTAGCTATTGTTACTGCCCTATTTTCTTCTTGTTCAAAAGATGACAGTGGCGGTGGCGGCGGTACTCCTACTGCTCCAAATGTAAACTTCATCTTTAAATTCGATTCTACGCAAGTAAGGCTTAATGGTTCAGGTGTGCCAACACCGGTTCCGGCGGGGCATGCGGCTCAATCGCCACGTTTTAATACTATGAGCGCTCATTATTTAGAGCTTACTCCTACCACCACCACTTTGCCTGGCGCAGGTGCGGTATTGTTTAAAGCTCCTGAAGTAACTACAGGCGGCAGTTTAGCTATAGATTTTGCACAAGCGAAATTTGCAGGGCAAAATCAAACATTTCTAAAAGTTCCTTTATCAGCTGTTGCTGCCGGTACATATAATTATTTACGTGTTTCTTTAGCTTACCAAAATTATAATGTATACATCAATGCAGCTGGCCAAACCATTGACGCAACTGTTGCGGCTTTCATTGGTTTCAATACTTATTTAAAAAGCTATAAGATAAAAGACTCTACTGTAACGGTAAATGCCAACAAATTGCAAGGCTACTGGGCCATTGAAGGACAAGCTTTAGGCTTTGGTTTTGTAACAAGCGGGCAAGCGCCTCCAGGTGCTACCACTGTGCCTAATCCATTATTTGCAACCTCTCCCATTCCCCCTGGCTCTTGTTTGGTTACAGGTAAATTCGCTATTCCATTGGTTATTACAGGAAATGAAACTGCCGATATCAATATCATTGTTTCTTTATCTACCAATAAAAGTTTTGAATGGGTAAGTGCCGATGGCAATAGTACTTATGATCCTACTGCAGGCGACCAGGTGGTTGATATGGGTATTAGGGGATTGATCCCCTCGAAGCAATAAATACAGGAAAATCTAAAAGATAAAATCCAAAACGCATCAACCATAGTAATACTGAGGGAGCGGCAGCTATTGTTACGGGTGCTAAAGCTCTATATTGTTGTTAATGATAACCGTATTTATGAATTGATAGAAGAAAGGCCGTTGCTGATAGAATGTGACCAATTGCCGATGAAGATACTAGCGAAGAACGGCTTTCATTTTTCTAAACCATTTTATATAACGAAGGAATTAACTTCTCCACTATATATTGATGTTGGCTGCGAAGCTGATAATGGGCGCCTTTGGGGTGGAGTGTTGATCAGTGCATTATTATTTGTGCTGTTCTTAACATTGCATTCGTATGTATTTATGTTTTTGGCAAATTTGCCACTACTCTATTTGGTATATCTTTTCTTTCTCAAGCCTAAAAATTTCATTACAATAGAGAAGCTGCAAGTTCCAAGGGATAAGGCTTAAAGTGTGGCGGTATTAAATTATTGAAAAGAATTTTAAAGTAATATGCTTATCCCTTGAGGCTAACAACTTGTAGCTTTCCTCTCCCCTTTTATGTAGGTTTAAACCTAATCGTTTTTCAATAACTTTACTATCAAAAGGTAAGCAATGTTTCCAAAGATCGATCCAACTACAACACAATCATGGCAGGCACTACAACAACATTATGCAGAAATGCAGGGCGTGCAAATGAAAGATTTGTTTGAAAATGAAAAAGACAGGTTTTCGAATTACTCTCTTTCTATAAGCGATATTGTTTTTGATTATTCAAAAAATATCCTCAATAAAAAAACAAAGGATCTTTTATTGGCTTTGGCAGATGATTGCAAAGTGAAAGATGCAATAACTGCGATGTTCAGCGGAGAGAAAATTAATGAAACAGAAGGCCGATCAGTATTACATACAGCATTGCGAAATTTTTCAGGCAAAGAAGTTTTCTCTGATGGCAAAGATGTGATGCCTGATGTACAGGCTGTACAAAAACAGATGAAAGATTTTGCGGCAAAGATCCATAGCGGGGAACATGTTGGTTACACCGGTAAAAAAATAAAGTATATTGTCAATATAGGTATTGGTGGCAGCGACCTTGGGCCGGTGATGGTTACAGAAGCATTGAAGCCTTATTGGATAGAAGGCATGCAGCCTTATTTCGTAAGCAATATTGATGGGACACATATTGCCGAAACCTTCAAAAAAATAACGCCTGACGAAACGCTTTTCCTTATTGCATCCAAAACATTTACTACGCAGGAAACCATGACGAATGCTAATACAGCAAGAGAATGGTTTTTAAAAGCTGCTGTGGATGAAGCACACATAGCAAAACATTTTGTGGCCTTAAGTACGAATAAGGAAGATGTAGTGAAGTTTGGAATTGCTCCGGAAAATATGTTTGTGTTTTGGGATTGGGTTGGAGGAAGATATAGTTTATGGAGTGCTATTGGTTTATCAATTGTGTTGACTGTTGGTTATGAAAATTTTGAACAGTTATTAAAAGGCGCTCACAATATTGATAACCATTTTAAAGAAACAGCTTTTGAAAAGAATATACCGGTGTTGATGGCATTGATAGGGATATGGTATGGCAATTTTTTTGGAACAAGAACAGAAGCTATACTTCCCTATGATCAATACATGCATCGCTTTCCTGCATATTTTCAGCAGGGCAATATGGAAAGCAATGGTAAATATGTAGATAGAAATAGCAACAGGGTTACCTACGCAACCGGCCCTGTTATCTGGGGCGAACCTGGCACTAATGGCCAGCATGCTTTTTATCAGTTGATACACCAAGGTAATCAAATTATACCTTGCGATTTTATTGCGCCGGCGATAAGCCATAACCCAACAGGCGATCATCATAAAATTTTATTAAGCAACTTTTTTGCTCAAACAGAAGCATTGATGAATGGTGCAAGTAATGATAATGTTTACAGAACCTTTGAAGGCAATCGCCCGACGAATTCTTTTTTAGTAACAGAAATCAATCCTTTTACATTAGGTGAGTTGATTGCTTTATACGAGCATAAAATATTTGTGCAAGGTGTTATTTGGAATATTTACAGTTTCGATCAGTTTGGTGTTGAGTTGGGTAAAGTATTGGCCAAAGCGGTGTTGCCAGAATTAGGAGATGATAAAGAAGTTGGCTCACATGATTCTTCTACTAATGGATTGATAAATGCTTATAAACAAATGCGTAAATAATTTATTCTAAACTAACTTATTGCTTATGAAACGTATTTTCTTTCTTTCTATCATTCTTTTATCAAGCGTTACTGTTGTTGCGCAAGAATTGCAGGCAAAAGACCTGCCTGTAGAAGCTAACAGTGTACAAAAATTCATCCCTAAGGGCTGGAAACAATTATATAGCGCCACTGCAGATTTTAATAAAGATCAATTGGATGATGTAGCGATACTTATCGGCAATAACAGCCAGCAATCAATGTTGGTGGTGTTATTGAAGGAAGAAGATAAAATTACTTATCTACGAAATTTTGCCTCTTCATTTAGTTCGATAGAATACATAAGCAAAATTGGAAAACGTGGCAATACATTACAACTCACCTTCGACTTGCCGAGTTATACTGCAGGGCATATCATAAATGTGTACAGCCGCATCAATGCCAATGGCGCTTTTGAGATAATCGGTTATTCAGAAGAAAGTTATGAGGATAATGACCAGGCGGCTAAAAGCAAAGTGATGAAAGGATTATTTAAAGATGTGAATTTGGTTACTGGTGAAGTTGTGGAATCTACAATTACAGGAACTAAAAAGACATTAAAGAAGAAATATAAAGAGAAAACAAAAAAGCTGTTGCTTTTACAAGACATAGATAAGTTGCCGGTGATGAACTGGTAGCAGGATATTTTTTGTGTTTTCAATTTACAAAACTATAAGCCATGAAAGTATTCTATTTAACAGTAATAGCTTGTATTGCAGGCAATGCATTATTTGCACAAGGCCTAATACCTGCACCAAACAGCAAATACAAGGATATATTTTTAAAACAAATATCGACTACTGTTCCGAATAACAAAGCCACTTTGCTTTCAACTAATGGTGGCAATAAAGTGTATGCTTTGCCACAGGATAAAATGGTCTGTTTTGTTCCTGATGTAACTACGGTTGCCGCTATTCCAAATGGTGTTGTTGCCTTCCAGAATAGCAATATGCCGAATGCATTGAAGAAGGAAGAAGTAATTCCTTAGTTAATTTTAATCCTTCAGCTTAAAGATTTTATAGTTCCGTAGGAACTTTTCGTTGGTAGAAATTGTATGAGAGTTGCACCAAACGTTCCGAAGGAACGTCTCGTGCGGTTTATAATTTGGGCTACCGACGAAATGTGCCTAAGGCACAAAGTTTTTTTGCTGCAGAGGCGCAAAGGCGCTGAGTAATATCTCTGTGTCTTTGCTCCGCTGCGGTTTTCTCAACAAAACATAATTAAAGCTGCTCATTGATATGAAGATGAACGTAATGCGACGCCAATGAAGATTAATTGAAAAACTAATGTTGGTTCATTAAATAAAAAGCCACCAACTAAAGTTGGTGGCCTCCCGGCTGCATAGGCCGGGCAGATTATTTGTTAGAGCTTTCGGCTAATTAATTTTTAACCGAAGGTGCCCATGACTGATCTGTAGATTGCATGAATACCTCCTTTTTATTTGGTGAACAATAAATTTAATGAATAATGAGTAATTAATAATGAATAATAGAGAACTATCTTTGAGAACGGGTAGTTAATGTTTAATATTAAAACCTTTATTATGCTTTATAATGATGACGAGACAAGAAAAAACGAAGAAAAATTTCAACAGGATTTAATTCTATTAAGAAGCATTACGGAAGAGGACAACAAGAAAGTACATGCTAACATACTTGTTTTACAAGAAGAAGTAAACCGGCTGGCTGCTAAAGAAGAATTGACGGCCGAGGAAATAGAGATACTTGCCAGAATTACAAGCACGGTGAAAACCACTCTTGAAAATATTAACAGGCTGAAAAGCATTTCAGAAGAAAGTATAGAAAGGCAGGCAAATGCTTATTATCAGCATGTAAAAAAACTGGCAGAAGAAGGTAATGAAGAAGCCAGGAAAGTATATGAACAATTAAGGCCGAGTTACCAGGCGTCATTAATAAATAAGGCTGGAGAAAATTAAAAAACCCCTCTTTTGAGGGGCTTTTTTTCGCAATTACTTTTGGCGTTTGGTTTTGTTTACCACTTGTCAACTTCCTCAGTACTTCCGTTATCAACCGGAGTGTTGTTTTCAACAACCGGGGCTTCTTGAGTCTTTTCTGTTACGATCTCTTCTGCAGGTTCAGCAGCAAGGTTTCTTGTTTCAGCATTGTGCTGCCCACCTTCTTCACCTTCGTATGGAGTATCATGGTTAAATGCATCAAAATCAAAATCAGGCATCAATTCAGTTTTTACATAATCAACTGCTTCGCCTAATCCTTTGATGAATTTGTTGAAATCTTCTTTGTACAGGAAAATCTTATGCCTGTCGTAACCATCTGAATCAAAACGTTTCCTGCTTTCGGTGATGGTCAAGTAGTAATCATTGCCACGGGTTTCTCTTACATCAAAAAAGTAAGTCCTGCGTTTCCCTGCCCTGATGCGTTTGCTATAAACGCTTTCCATTTTTTTGTCGTTGTTTTCGTACGCCACTGTTTAAGATTGTTTTTAATTGTTAACTGGTTACCAATTTATTAGGAAAGCAAAGATAAAGTTGTTTTTGATATAGCAAAATATTTGATAAAATTTCGTTTCGCCTTATTCCTGCTGGTTTTGAGCCTCTTTTTTTGCCTTAATCACCTTTTTCCTGCTCTTGCTGGCGGGCATACATTTCGGCATAAAGGCCATTTTGCTGCAACAATTGCTCATGTGTGCCCTGCTCTGCTATACGGCCTTCATCGAGCACAATGATCTTATCAAATTCAAATAATGAGAAGATGCGGTGTGTGATGATAATCGCCGTCCTGTCCTGGAGGTATTGATATAAGTTGCCGATGATCTCTTTTTCCGTACGGGCATCTACAGCGCTTAGGCAATCATCAAACAATACGATCTCAGGTTCTTTGATAAGAGCCCGTGCTATGGAAATACGCTGCTTTTGGCCACCGCTGAGGGTAACGCCCCTTTCCCCTATCATCGTATCATAACCTTGCCTAAATTTTTCTATTTCGGTATGAACGCTTGCCTGTGCAGCAGCTTTTACAATGGTTTCCTGTGATGCCTCATTTAAACCAAAACGGATATTATTGCTTACTGTTTCGCTGAATAAGAACACATCCTGCGGCACATAACTTATCTGCGAACGCAAAGAATTCAACTCCATTTTATTTACTGGAATATTATCGTAAGTGATGAGGCCTTTCTGTGGTTCATACATACGCAACAGCAATTGCGCAATGGTTGATTTACCGGAACCTGTCCTGCCTACCACCGCAATCTTCTCTCCTTTATTTACCTGCAATGAAAAATCTTTCAATGCATGGATGCCGGTATGCGGATAAACAAAATCAACATTATGGAATGCGATATTTCCTTCCAATTGAGTTGTTATTGGTTCCTCTGTATTCTTTATAGTAGGTTCAGTAGTTAAAAATTCATTTATCCTGCGTTGAGAAGTTACGGCTCGTTGCGTCATACTGGCCGTCCAGCCAATAGCGCTTACAGGGAAAGTGAGTAATTGTATATACATCACGAACTCGGCTATTTTTCCTACGCTTGCGCCTTCTGCATGGTTCACTACGTCGAGGCAGCCTACCATTATTGTTATCAATGTACTTAACCCGATCATCAATGCCATGCTGGGAAAATAAATAGCTTCTGTACGGGCAAGGCTCAGTGCATTTGACCGGTATGCTTCACTGTTCTTTTTAAAAAAACCAAACATCGCTTTTTCTTGTACAAAAGATTTTATTACCCGTATGCCGGAATATGATTCCTGTGCATTGGTAGTAAGGTCGCTTAAGAGAGCTTGTATGCGTTCGCTTTTTTTATTAATGATAGTATTTACGAAATAAATAGTAATAGCTAAAATCGGCAATGGCGATAATGCTACCAATGTAAGCTTCAAGTCGGCCTTCAACATAAAGAAAATACTGAAACCAATAACGGCAGCAAGGTTGATAAAATACATCAGCGCCGGGCCGGTGTACATCCTTACACGGCTAACATCTTCTGCGATACGGTTCATCAGGTCGCCGGTACTATGTGTTTTGTAAAAGTTGGTATCCAGCTTTTGGTAGTGAGAGAATATCTCGTTCTTTTGGTCGTACTCAATATGCCGGCTCATCACAATAATGGTTTGCCGCATTAAGAACATGAAGAAACCGCTGATAAGAGCGATGATCAATAAAGTGAGTGCTGTATATAATATCTTATGATCCGGGTGGCTATCAAACTGATCGATCACTTTTCTTACAATGATGTCGTAATTCTTTCCATCCTCATTAACTGCAGGTTTCTTTTCCAAAGAATGTACAACGGTATTAACAACATAACCTGTTAATTGCGGAGCAAGAATGCGGAAATAGTTGGTAAGTACTACAAACACAATACCCAGCATAAAATGCCAGCGGTATTTCCAGAAATATTTATTGAGAGAGGAAAGTTGCTTCATTGGAAAAGCAAAGGTAAATGTTTAACCGCAGAGGCGCAAAGACGCAGAGCAAAACATCTTTCTTTGTGATTATATAAAATACAAAAGCCCTGACTTAGCCAGGGCTTTAGCGGAGAGAGAGGGATTCCGCACAGCGTCCAGTTGAGAACTCCCGGACCTGTGACAGTCAACGGTTTTTCCACGGGATCCTGCGGACAAGGCCGCCGCATTCGGCCGCTCTGCCATCTCTCAAATTATATTACTTGATTTTAACCAAACCCTGCCTTCAAAGCTTTTGAAAAATAGCTCTCTTTTATATGCATCAGATTTGGAAGAAAATTCCTTGGTATAAATAACGATGAAAGGCACTCTGCTTTTTGTACTTCTTACTTTGCCGGTATTATGCCTATTAAGGCGCTCCTCTAAATTTTGTGTATGCCCGAAATAATAGCTATTATCTTTTTGGTTCCTGATAATATATACTTTATACATAAAAATAAGCCCTGAAATTCAGGGCTTTAGCGGAGAGAGAGGGATTCGAACCCCCGGACCTGTGACAGTCAACGGTTTTCAAGACCGCCGCATTCGACCGCTCTGCCATCTCTCCGCGGCAAAAGTACGTTTAGAAAGTTTTCAACCCAAAAGTTTATTGATTATTTTTAAAAATGCTCTCTTAAATGCAGCCCTGGCAAGGCTTTGGTGATAAGATTTTAATTATGTAACCAGCAGTTGAATCCTTGTGCAACTGCATTGGCGTCGCATTACGTTCATCGGTATATCATTAGGCATCATTAATCATGTTTTACTTTATTCATACTTAAAAGTTGTCAGCCTGAGCTTGTCGAAGACGGGGCTATGATAAACCATTCCGCCTTCGACAAGCTCAGGCTGACAGAATTCTAATTGTTACAATTAAATACACTTAAATAAAGCTCAATAAAGAACAAATGCACAAGTCCCGATATAAAATCGGGATTCCGACTTTACGTCGGAAAGATGCGACGCCAATGAAGCTTAATTGAAAAACTTCAGTTCGTAACCGAAAAATTTTTTAAATGCGAAGCATTATTAATTAGCTCTCCCACTCTCCGTTTGCCCTGTTGACCTGATCTTATAATTCGACTTCTTTATTTTTCCAAAATTATAACTGGCAATGAACCTGAAATAATTGGTGTTATAGCTTCTGTCATAAAATACAAACGTTTGTCCCACATCATAAGTGCCAGAGGCATGTGACTGGTGAAAAATATCATTTGCTGTAAGGCTAAGTTTCAATGTGTTTTTAATGAAACTCTTTTCAATACCTAACGTTACAGTGGACCGCTGATTTTCATAACGCCCATTAGACCTGTTGCTCATGTACCATGCCAATAACTGGACCTTAAATAATTTTTTTACATCAAAAGTGTTGCTTGTGTATAAATATATATCGGGCTTGGATCTGGTAAACACATAATCAAATTTGCTATCGATAAATTTGCCGTAAGTGAGCGTAGCGGTATTTAAAGATGACCACCACGAAATATTCAACGACTTTGAAAGAGAAGCAAACAAAGTATGGCTCTTATCTAAATTTATCCCTTTTAAAACATAACTATTTGCGCTATCGCCTCTTAAAGCGGCAGCTGTCAAAGGATTCACGGCGTAGTTATAACCAACCCTGAAATCATATTTTTTATAATTGATGCCTATTTCAAAAGCCTGTACTTTTTCAGGTACCATGTAAGGGTTGCCTTGTATGGAAGTAAAGCGGTCTTGATAAATAATATAAGGATTGAGGCCCTGGTACCTTGGCCTTGTTATTCTTGAGGCGTAGGAAAACCTGAGTTTAAGATCATGAAGTGTTGTACTAAACGCCAGGTTGGGAAATACATTGAAGTAATTGTTTTTAATGATACTGCCATTACTGAAACTTGTATTCAGGTTATAGTTAGTCCACTCGCCTCTTGCGCCTATGCTAAAATCTATTTTCTTTGAAATGATGCCGCTATAGTTAATGTATGCTGCTGGTACATTTTCAGTGTATCTAAAATTGTTTGACATGCCACTATCTAATTTATAACCTTGCCCGGTTTCGGCCACTAAAAAATCTGTTGCAGACTTATCGCTTGCATAACTGAACTTAATTCCCATATCAAGCTTGTTTCTGGCGTTGAACACTTTTGTATAATCAGCTTGTGTAGTGAAAATCGATATTTTGGTGCCGGTATTATTATTTAAGAGCCTGCTGTTTTCAACACCATTTGTTGTACCATATTCATCTATAAAATCATCGGTTTTACTGTTGAAATATGAATACTGGCTACCTATAAAAAAAGTAGAACCTAAAGTATCAATGGCTTTATTAAAATTTAAAACTAAGGTATGGTTCTGCCTCATTTGGCCCACGTTAAGGTCACTGAGATAAAAACTTTCTTCTGTGTTTGTGGTAATTATATTTTCACTATGCTGCCCCCCTCCTTGTTTTTCTACATATCCATTATAAGCCAATAAAATAGAATTGCCTTCGCTGATATTGTACTGTGCACCAAGGCCAAAGTTTGAATAGTTATTGAATTTGCGCCTCCAATCTATTGTTAAATCAGAATTCATATAATCAACACCTACAGGCCTTGTCCTAATGGTGTGCAGAAATTCCCTGCTTTTTCCTAATTGCAAACCATAATTTGCTACCAGTGAAAATTTGCCTTTCATATAGCTGATATCGAAAAATGTATTGGCATTGGTTCCCCAAAAATTGGAAGTAGTGATATGCTGGCTTGCTGTACCCATAATGCCTTCCTGCATATTTACCTTTGTAATGATATTGATAACAGCTTTGCCTTCTGCATCATACCTGGCAGATGGGTTGGAAATAATTTCGATCCGGGATATTTGCGATGTAGGGATAGCATTCATTTGCTCCCTGGTGATCCGTTTGCCATTCAGGTAAATAATAGCCTCACCTTTACCAAGCACAGAAACCTGCCCTGCTTCATCTATCATTATATTGGGAGAGCGAGACAATATTTCGCTTGCGGAAGTACTAGTGGCAAGTATAGTATTCGCCACATTTACCTCTACGCTACCATTCGGCCTGTATCTTACCATTGGTGCTTTACTTGTTACCTGTACTTCATTTAGCAGCGCCCAGGATTCTTTAATGCTAATGTTTCCTAAATTAATATGCTCCTGCCCATTGTATTCAATTTTTATAACTGTATCTGCAAATTGTAAGGAAGTTAATTTCAGCAATACTGCTTTTTGATTGATGCCGGGTAATTCAAAGCTTGCGCTTTGAAAGCTGGTTGCTTTAAGCAAAGAAGAATCTATGGTGGATAGGATCATTACGTTCCCCATAAGCGGCTCATTCTTTGCATTTACCACTTTACCTGAAATAGAATTTATTTGTTGAGCTTTTAATGCCGCAGATGTAAAACATATTGCAACAACAGAAAGGATAATGCGGATAGCATTTTTGTTCATCATAAAATTGATTTATCGTTTGAAGCAAAAATGATAAACCAATCCTACACCATAGTACAGGCTTGCGAATTCAGGAGTACGGATTTATAAATCCGTACTTATTAGGTAGTATTTACCAGTAAAAATTATGCTTTAGTACTTGAATTCTCTTTTTGGAAAGCTGCTGGAGTGGTATTCTTAAACTTCTTAAAAGTTGCAAAAAAAGTAGATTTTGAATTGAACCCAACTTCATATCCCACACCTTCCAGAGATAACCGATCATCGGTGAGGATAAGATTACAGGCCTCTTCGATCCGGTATTCGTTAATATAAGTGGTGAAGCTTTTGCCTACATTATCATTTAATATTTGCGATAGCTGATGGCTTGGTGTATTTATTTCTTTGGCCAGGTCTCCTAAAACTAAATTTGGGTTTTTATAGAGCTGTTTTTCTAGCATCTGTTTTTCCAGCAATTGAAATAATGTATTAGCTTCTCCGTCGTGTATTTTTTTGCTGCCATATTTATTATTGGTTAAATAAAATACGTCCTCTATTTTTTGCCTTTTTACAAGAATAAAAACGGTAAGATATAGGATAAGAGAAAAGATCAACGGCCCGATAATATAAATAGCCCAGGAATTTGTGAAGCCGGCAAGCCAATAGGCTATAAAAATAATGGTGTTGGCAAAAAATACCGTCAACACCCATTTTTCAAAAGGCTTTAGATTTTTAGCTGATTGTGTAGCTACTTTTCTCCAAATATCTTTTAATGCAAACGCCGAAGCAATAATAAAGGCCAACCATACTGCGTAAATGATCTTTGCGAAATAACCCCAGAGCGGAAAATTGGTAGCATAGGGATATGCTATGCCTGTAATAATGGTAACTGCTAATAAACCTGCAATAACAATTTTCCATTTATTAGGCAAATGATTGATTGGCCCGGTAGCAGACTTTATAAAAAAGTATAGAAATGGCCCGATAAAAAAACAAGCCGAAAGCCCTATCTGTAAATAAATTTTGCCAAGGTCATGATTGAAAAATAAAAAAACAGATTTCCCGATACGCATGCTAAGCACAAGCAGCAACAAACCTAAAAAGTAATTGGATAAATGTTTCCTTTTGGCAAAGAAGAAAAAATACACACTTAAAAGAATGCCATTGAATGCACCCAAAGCGCTAAAGAAAAATAAAATTTCCTGGGGAAAACTCATTTATCAAAAATAAAGTTTTCGTTTCAATATTATACCCAAGGTTAAGGGTTAGCCAACGATTTAACTTTGTATTATTGTTCCTTAATCAGGCAATACTTTTACCATGATTTTTTTAAAATAAACCGTGCTGCCCGGGTCGTGGCCTTGTAAGGCGAATGTGCCATGAGAGATCAATCTTTCTTCTGCACCGGGATCTCTGCGGGGATTTTCAGGCTCTGTATAATCAACCACAGTTTTATCATTGATATTTACCACTACATGTTTGCCCTGCACTGTAAAATGTACATTGAACCAAACACTATCTTTTACAACAGCATCTACTACGTCGTCAATACCATATAAGCTACCTGTTCTTATCCAATCGGTATGCGTATTATTTATTTGCACCTCATAGCCCTTTCTTGCCCATGAACTATCCTGGTAAATAGTATGAAAAAAGATACCGGAATTAGAGCCAGCCATCGTCATCACATCTGCTTTAAACTCAAAGTTTTTGAAATCGTGATTGTGCACTTTGCCATCATAAAATAAATGTGCAACATCTCCATGTGCTACTATCATTCCATCTTTCACTGAAAAGCTTTCAGCATGATTGCCTACTTTCCAGCCATTAAGCGTTTTGCCATCGAATAAAGAAACCCATTCTTCATTGGGATTTTTTTTAGAAGTAGTAAAAGCTAACAAACAACAACTTAGAAATATAAAAGCAAAGGCTGTTCTCATAAAATGGTTATGTTATACATTGAAAACTACACTATTTTTTACAAACAGCCTTTGTTTCTTTATGTATTATTATTTCATTTCTCATTCTCCACCCTATCTCGTATTGCCTCTTCCAACACATCAATATTTATATCTTTTAGCGCTTTGAATTTAATGCAATACCCGGTTACACTTGCCTTGCCAAGTTTTTTTCCATACGTATCGGCTAAATATTTTTTATCTGCTATACCCATGATATAAACGGAAATGCCGGTTGTATTTGCACTTAAGCCAATTTGATAAAATTCTCTCGTTGAACCATCCGTATATTTCATGTTGAAAGCACCATATCCAATGTTAGGATTAGAAACAACTTTACCCTTTGCGTCTTTGCCATCCAAGAACCATAACTTACATTTTGGCATTGCTTTAAGTATGTGTTGATGCAATTCATGCATTTCACTTTGTTTGGCTTCAGGCAGGCTGGCAATATATTCTTTAATCTGTTCTTTTACATTACTCATATAAATACAATTAGGTTATTTTAAAAAATCGTTCAAATAATTGAGCATCGTTGTTGTTTGCATCATCAGGCTTACATGCCCTTGTGAAGGAACAATGGCCAATTGCGATTTTGGCATTGGCCCCATGTCTGCAACTACTCCACCTCCGAGTAATTGATATGTTTTTGCCAATTCAACTTTATCCAATCCATCATTATCACCGGCAATGATCAATACAGGCGCAGTAATTTTTGCTATATTGGAATCTCCACAATCAAATGGCTCCTGAGCAAAATCAAACATTTGTTTTAAGAAGTTTCTCCATTTTGTTTTATCAGGCGCTACTGCATCGTACCCGGTTTGTAATGGTGTATTATCAAAAAATTCAGGCTTAAAATCTTTGAACGCACTGTTTATTACAGGCAGCCATCCACTACTTTTATAAGTAGAAGAAATGATCACTAATTTTCTTAAGCGCTTTGGGCTTTGTACAGCAAACTGGTAAGCGATAGAGCCACCCATACTATACCCTGCTACATCGGCACTATCTATTTTCAAATAGTCCATTACTTTTTCCACATCGTTTGCCAATGTTGTGATCGATAATTTTCTATCTGAAAAAGGCGAATGGCATGCCCTTGCATTTCAAGCGCAATTACTTTCCTTGTCTTCGACAATTCAGGTATCAGTTCGCTCCAGTTCAAACCAATTGTATAAAAAGCGCCATGCAGTAAAACAATTGGCTTGCCTTCGCCATATACTTCGTAATAAACTTTGATGCCATTAACAGGTGCGTAACCACTGCTGGAAAGCTTTACCTGTTGCCCGTTTGATGAGGATGCTGTAGACATAATTGTAACTAATAGTATTGATCTGAGTAAATTTTTCATAACCGTTGTTTGAATTTTATCTAAATCATTTTTGTGATAGATCTGCCAACAAATTTTCCAAATTGCTCATCGCCATTCTCATTCCTTGTGTGAAGCCTTCAAGCAACATCTCTAATCTTTCAAAGGATTCATTATAAATACTAATGTTTACAGTTGTAATACCGTCTTGTTCGCTGAAAGTATGGTCCCAGTCAGAACCGTATTGTTCTGGTGTTTCATCTTTATCTGTAAATACATTGTGCATTTTAAAATTGGTTATTGGAGTTATGGAAGTGTACTCCTGTAGCGACCAACGTTCTTGCCCTTCCGGGCTTATCATTGCATAAAACCTTTTGCCACCAACTTTAAAATCCTGGTATTTAGTTTTAGCTATCATGGGCGCAGGTGCAATCCATTTATCAATCAATTCTGCTTTAGTGAAAGCATCCCATACAATCGATTGGCCGGCATTAAATTCCCTTTTTATGTACACCATTTTTTTTGGTTTGTCCACAGTAAAATCAAATAATAAGTTGTTGTCCATTGTTTTCGTTTTTAAGTATTGATTATAAATTGTTAAGAATGGCTTGTTGCTCTTTTATTTTTTCTGCTTTTTAATTGTTGCTAACAGATCGTCAAGTTGATTAAAACGGGTTTCCCAAATTTTGCGGAACTGCTCAAGCCATACATCTACTTCTTTCATTTTATCTATTTTAAGTTCATAATAGATCTCTCTTCCCTTCTGCTCTTGTTTTATCAGTTCACACTCTGTTAAAATGCGCAGGTGTTTAGAAACTGCCTGGCGTGCACTGTCGAAATGTTCAGCAATGGCATTAGGTGTCATTGCTTGCAATGCTATTAAGGTTATTATCGCTCTCCTCGTAAGGTCTGCAATAGCTTGAAAAATGTCTCTTCTTGTTTTCATTTGATTAAGTATTTGCTGTATATGGTTGTAAGATATACGCAATTATTTGGTTGCGCAAATTTTTTGAGAACTTATTTTAAAAAAGTTAGAAAAGATAAAATACAGGATCAGTTATATCTCTCCAATGCCAGGCAATTGTTTAGGATATTATATTATGGTTTTGGTTACCGGCATTAGTTTTTCATGGCATCATCGTTGTGTCACTCACTTGTGCGGAATACCTTTATTGAGCTTTTATTGAAGCGGAAATATTTCCATTGTTATTTCTTCGCAATAATCTCCTACTTATTCTTCGCAATCGTAATGATGCGTACACCCCCTCCGTTAAATTATCTGAGGGTACTGTTAACGTTAACGGAGTTGTGCGGAACATTCCCGAATGGTACCGCAACCTTAACATACCCCTTTGCAACGTTCCGCAAGGTGTGCGGAACATTCCCGGAGGGTAGCGGAACATTAACATATCCCATCGGAACGTTACATACCCCCCTGTTAACATTAACGGAGGTGTGCGGAACATTCCCGGGCCCTTGGGGAATCCTGCGGAGGCCCCAAGAAATACCTCCGCACACAAATTTTTTTTTCAAAATATTTTAGGCAGTTCCTGATCAGGCTAATTTTCACTATAACATGCTAAAAATCAGCTATATCTGCATCTTTATACAACCGCTAAAGCAGCCTGTAAACCTCGCCCATATTGCCTGATATAAAAAAATTTTTATTTAATGATGCAACCCTTTTCGCCGCTTCAGCGACTTATAAGAAATAAATATTTAATTTTTATGAAAAGTAGAACACGGGGCCGTATAGCGTACCCAAGAACTGTAATGGGCATGTTGGCCCTTGCAGGTAAAATGTATGAAAAGCACCAGGCAGATGGTGCCAATTCAGTGCTTAATATGCTGAATGATTATGATTGGTCTGTTACGGGCCCAACTATTAAAGAATGTGCCGCCAATCATGAGCAGGCAGAAGCTTACGCTAAAAAAGCTGAAGAGTTTTATAAAGCGAGGGACTTGGCTTTTGCTGATATCACTGCTATTGTGCAGAACAGCGGCAGCGTATTAAAAGGCGTGTATGCCAAAAACCCTAAAGTATTAGGCGACTATGGCCTGACGGTAAATGATTCTAAACAACCGGTGAAGGAAACTACTGTTTAATGGTTTGTGAAGGAAGTAAATAGCTAAGGGAACAAAGAGAGAAAGAGGGAAAAGAGTAGATCATAGCTCCTCTTTATTTCTCCTTTACTCTTTGTTCTCTTAGTAAAAACTTCTTTATTTAGCCACACAATTTATCATCCACTTGATACCGAATTTATCGGCAAACATTCCAAAGTAATCGCCCCAGGGAGCTTTGGCCATAGGCATAATAGTGGTGCCGCCTGCAGAAAGGTTGTTGAATAATTTATCTGCCAATGCTTCGCTATCCGGATGAAGCGATAAGGAGAAATTATTTCCACCATTACTGAAAGCTTCGCCGCCAAAATCAAAATGATCGCTGCCCATTAGCCTTACGCCATGTGGCGCTTCTAATGAAATGTGCATGATCTTTTTTCTATCAGCTTCAGGCATTGCTGCACCTTCCGGTGAATCGCCCATGCGCTGAATGTTTACGATCTCGCCTTCTAACCCTTCTTTATAAAAGTTAAAAGCTTCTTCTGTATTACCGTTGAATGTTACGTAGGCTACTAACATAGTTAAAAATTTTAGGTGCAAGTAAAACCTTTTTAATGAATAATGATTAATGGATAATGAATAATTCAAAACTCATTATTGCTTATTTACTATTTACTATTTACTATTGCCTGGCACGAAGTAGCAATCTATCAACCGAGTACTTACCGCTTCCGCTTATGAATGTTGCTAATGCCAAACCTATTACCAGCAGGTCAAACTCGTAGCCCTCTCCTTTTTGATTGCCGAACCAATTCATGAAAAACCCATTTTCAAGATGTGTAGTGATGATGATGCCAATGAATAAAGGAATCATTACTGCTGCCCAGATACGGCTTGCAAAGCCAGCGATTATGGATAGCGTGCCTACAAACTCAATGATGATGACGAGGAAACCTATTATCCATGGCAGGTGTACTGTGCCTGTAAAGAAATTCATAGTGCCGGTAAAACCATAGCCACCAAAAAGCCCAAGCATTTTTTGTGCGCCGTGTGGAAAGACAATAAGGCCAAGTGTTAGGCGAATAATTAAACCAACAAGATCGTTGTTAGTGGAAAAGATTTTATTTTTCATTTCTGTTGTTTTTTGATGGTGCAAAGCAACAGAGAGTAGAAACGATAAAAATTAAACTAGTTTAATAAATTACTTCTTTGTCAGTTTTCTGCGGAGCATGCTTAAAAACACAGGCGTGATGCCGAGATAGGCGGAGACTTGTTTTTGGGAGAGCCGTTGTTCCAGCTTTGGATATTTAGTGATGAAATCGAGGTAACGCTGTTCGGCAGTATAAGAAAGATTTTGATTGATGCGTTGCTGCTGTGCGATGAATGCGTTTTGAAACATTATCCTGAAGAAACGTTCAAACTTTGGTACTTGTTCGTATAATTTATCAAGATCTGTTTTTGTTATTTGTAAAACTTCGGTTTCTTCCAATGCGTCAATAAAATATATAGAGGGGCTTTGTGCAAGAAAACTATATAAGTCACCAACCCACCAATCTTCAATGCCGAACATTAAAATATGTTCAACGCCTTCTTCGTCAATTGTGTAAACTCGTAAACAACCTTTAACGATGAAGTTTTCTGTTTTGCAAATGTCTCCTTGTTTTAATAAAAACTCTTTGCGTTTTAGTTTTTTTGTTTGAAGAAGGGAAAAGAAGAATTCTTCCTCAGTTTTATTGAGCTGGATGTGTTTGGTGATATTTTGAAGAATAAGATTCAAGTAATGAATAATGGATAATGTTGAGCTTTTTTAGTAATGGATTTTAGTCTTCAAAGGCAGAAGGATATATTTCCATTTGATTTATCATATATCGATACAAATTATAATCTTCCTTGGATAATTCATCTTCAGAGTTTACTGAGATCATAACTACTTGATTTGCCTCAGCCATTGCCCACCAAATCCAATTAGTTCTATCTCTTTTAAATGCACATTCCAAAAGAAGCCTTTGAATGGTAATTTCTTTACTTATCTGAGATAAAGGGGTATAATCCTCTGTAAATTCTTGAAAGAACTTTGTGAGAACTTTTTCATCTACATCTAAACTAGCTTTGTAACCAGATAAAGTAAGATTTGAATAACTTTCAGGAGATGTTATTGTAACAATCCCATCATCGTCTTCTTCAATGTGAAAATCTTTTGGATAAAAAATTTGAAAACTACCTGTGTTTGAGATGTAAGGTATTAATTCAATTTTAGGCATTTTATATCATTAAAAATTAGGGATATTCACAAAATACGTTGATATCTAATTAATATACCAACATTTCTTTAAAACATAATTAAAGCTGAATAAAGAAATATCAGCACAAGAGTGCGACGCAACGATGCTGCCCAAAGAAATATCGCTGGAAACAAAATAATTAAAGCCGAAGGCTTAAGCCTACTTTCCCCACATCACTTCTATCCCCTGTTGTATATTATAACTCGGCGGCCCATTCTTCACCGTGAAAATAGTTGACATAGCAGCATTAACATTGGTAAGCGGCATTCCTGCAATGCGCTGGTAAATACTTACAGCAGGTGTATTACCAAACACTGTATTAAAGTTATAAGTGCTGCTGCCCCACCCTGTTGCAATTGGTGTAGTATAATATGTGGTAAAGCCCATAACTTCTTTGCTTTGTTGATCGTACTGAACAGTTTTAAAGCCGGGGTTATTGCTATGTTGTGGTGTAACGCCAGGGCATGAAATAGCCACTTCTGTAATGTGTGTGCCGGTGCTGTCATACAATCTGCGCAGCTCGTCCATATGTGTATGCCCGTAAAATATGCCTGTAATGCCAGCCTCGTATTGCGTAGTCAATGAAAGAAACATATCCTTCCAGTTCGTTTTGCTATCGTCCCACATATCCTTGCCGCTGTATGCATCGGTGCCAGGTGGTATGTGCATGGCAATGTATATTTTTTCTTCCATGGCAGTTGCTTCGGCAAGCTGGCCGGCGAGCCATGTTATTTGCTGTAAGCGATCGTTGTCTTTATCAGATCCGTCAACTGTTGTAAAATTTTTACTGTACATCACGGTATTTAAACAAATCAGTCGCAGGCCTTTTATTGGCCTTGCAGCATAATAACCCATTGTAGGGTGTGGATTAGAAACCATGCAAGGCGCTTTATTGCCAGAGTTGATATTCAATGCAGGGAAAGGGTTACTGTTTTCGGGCACTAATGAAAGCGGAGTTTGCTGAGCTTCATCTGCAAAGGAATAATAATCACCTGCTATGCCGTCGTTGTTGCCGGGCAAGTAAAACAATGGCTTGTTGTATTTATCAGCCATGTTGCGAAGGCCGGTTAAAATAGCTGCAAGGTTAGTGTTATGCGTGGTGCGGTTATTAGAATCTAAATAACAGGAAGGGCTGCAACTGTAATGTGCAGGTAGGTCGCCAGTGTATAGAATAAATTTCGGTGCATCATCGCCTGCTAAAACAGAATCGGCCTTTTGTAAAAAGCGTGTCCACAAGTCCATGCCCGTATCATCGCCATAAGTAATGGTATCGGCATACGTATTCAAATGTATATCTGACAAGAATAAAAAAGAAGATTGCTCTGGTGCATTAACCATAGAAATATGTTTTGTATTGCTGCAGCTAATCGCAGTAAACACAAAAATGAGTAACGCAATAATTTGATGAAACTTAGTTTTCATAATGGTTGGTTTAAGGAATAGTAAAGTACAAAATATTCAGGGAAGAGAAAAAGAATTTGAGAACAGCTATAAGTTACAAGCTACAAGGGATAAGCATGAAGTAGCAAGTTCTTCTTGAAACTTGAAGCTTGTGGCTAATGGCTTGCCTTGTCAAAAAATTACTACAACACAACCCTTGTGTTGGCTACAAAATATCTTTTCTGTCAAAAGTACATTTGTACTGTTAAAGAAATTTGATACCCTCTGAAACCAATCAAAATCCGTACACTGTGTTGTGGCAATTGGATAGGCTTTAACATTAGTGTATAATATAAAAGGCTCCTGCTTTTGCAGGAGTTTTTTTAGGTATTTATTCAACTTGTAAAAAACTATTTTTTAGGCATGGTGACTTATCATGGAATGGTAACGTATTATATTACGGCAGTAGAGATTGATACTTTTAAAGGCCAGCCTTTTGTAAGCCGGGTTTTAATTCATTTTAAGGAAGGTGATATTGTGCACATGGGTGAAATAAAAACGAAGGATGAAATAATAGCAATGCTTGAGGACAATCTTATTTATACTGCTACCTGGGGTTATGCTGGCGCAAGGTGGCAAAAGGGCCAGGCTGTAACCTGCGAACAATGTAATAAACAAAGCTATCTTAGAACAACAATAGACAATCAACTAACTGATAATCTTTTCAGGTTGCTGCCATTAGCAAATATGGGGCTGTAACGGCTTCTTATTAATAGTATATTTGGTTAGTAAACCAATACGCTTCTCCATGAAAAATGGCTTGTCTTTAATTTTACTTGCTATCACATTACATAGTGCTGCTCAGCTAAAGCCTATCAATTACGGTGTGTATCATTGGAATGAATTGGCTGTTAAAAAAGATAGCCTTCGGGAAACACGTAAATTATTAGAAGGCAGTACCAATGAGTTTGAATACTTTGAGATACATGCTACTACTCAATTCAAAGGCGCTGTACCAAAACCTGCACATACACAAAAAGATATTGAAGAACTGATCATTATAAAAGATGGCACCATGAAGTGTACCATTGGCAATAAAACTGCTGTATTGGGCAAAGGGAGTGTTATACTTATTCCGCCATTGCAATCACAGGTGTTTGAAAATATAGGCAATGGCCCACTTACCTATTATGTATTGCTTTTTCGTTCAAAGAAACCAATGGATATAGAAAGAAGCAACAATGCAGGCGGTGTGATGTTATTGAATCCTGATACATTAGCTTATACGGAAAAGAATAATAGGGGCACACGCAAATATTTTGATCGGGCAACTGCCATGACTGAAAACTATGAAATGCATATTACCTATCTGAAAGATAAAGGCCCAAGCCATGCACCTCATCAACATGTTGCAACAGAGATCATTTTAATTATTAATGGTGAAACAGAAATGGATATTGACGGAAAACATTACACTGGCGGCGCCGGTGACCTATACATTGTAGAAAGTGGCAAAATACATGGTGTTGGCAATGCTAATGAAAAGCCTTGCAGCTATTTTGCGTTTAAGTGGCGATGATCAGTTGTCAATAAATTACTACAATACAATCCTTCCACAGACTACAAGTTTTCGTTTTTGTGCAAAGTATATTTGTACTGTTAATTCATTTACCTCTGGTACCGATCCAATATCCAACAGTCCGTATGCTTATGATAAAGGATAGTGCAAAACCCAATCATAACATATAAAAAAAGCTCCGGCGAATTGCCGGAGCTTTTTTATTAATTCAAAAGTAAAAAATAGTGAATAGTAAATAGGCAATAAGCAATAACGAGATAGGCATTATTGCCTATTTACTATTGCCTACTCTTTATCTTTCACCGCAACCAAATCTTTGATGCTTACCGTCATTGGCATTACGCCAACCTGTAGCAAAGCTTTCTTGCCACGCAATTCTTTTACAATGCCAACCTGGCGGTTTTGTTTCATTCGCACTTTTGTGCCAACTACTATATCCCCTCCTATTTCTTCAAACTTCTCGTTCATTTTCTTTTGCTGCTTCTCTGTCACCATTTTTTCTTTCTGCTTAAACAGAAGAGCCTGTATCATCTTCACTACACTGTCTTTATCTTCTGCCTTGCGCCATTCTATTACCATAGCTTTTAAGCGGCGTTCCATATCTTTCAGGTAAGCTATCTTTTCTTCCGATATTTTATTTTGAAGCCTTAGTTTTTCTGTTTCCTGCAAGTGCATTTCTTTATCCAACACCTGTTGCATTTCTTTTTTCAGGCGCTCATTTTCTTTCAATAACTTTTGAAGTTCGCCTTTTTCTTTATCTATCTTTTGCAGGTCTTGTTCTGTACGGTTGAGTAATTTATCTAAAGTAAAATGATCTTCATCTACCAATTCCTTCGCTTTTTTGATAAGCCTTTTTTCCAAACCAATCCTTTCTGCAATAGAGAAAGTATAAGAGCTGCCGGGTTTGCCAACGATCAATTTATACATCGGCAATAAATTCTTTTCATCAAATTGCATAGCACCATTGATAATACCCGGTACTTTATTCGCCATCACCTTTAAGTTCAGGTAGTGGGTAGTCACAATGCCAAAACTATGTTTGTGCGCCAGTTCTTCCATTATCACTTCTGCAAAAGCACCGCCGAGATTTGGATCGCTACCGCTACCTAATTCATCGATAAAGAACAATGTTTTACCATTTGCATTTTCCATGAAATGTTTCATGTTTTTTAAATGCGATGAATACGTACTTAATTCAAATTCCAAACTTTGTGTATCACCGATATGTATCATCACCTGTTTAAAGATGCCCATTTCGCTATCTGCATGCACGGGCACTAACAAACCGCTTTGTAACATTAATTGCAACAAGCCAACTGTTTTTAAGGTAACCGTTTTGCCTCCGGCATTTGGCCCACTGATAACAAGGATGCGTTGCTTATCATTTAATGTAAGGTTGACAGGAATAGTAGGTTTATTATTCCTGCCATTGTACAACAACAATAAAGGATGATAGGCATTGATGAGATGGATATGTGCTTTATCGAATACTTGCGGATAATTGCCACCCATATCAATGGCCAGTTTCGCTTTTGCACGGATGAAGTCAAACTCACCTGCTATATCGTGCCATGTTTTTAGCAATGATGCATACATACTTAATTTTTGTGTAAGCGTTCGTAATATGCGATACACTTCCCTGCTCTCTTCATGCTCTAAAGAAAAGATATCGTTGTTAAGGTCTGTTGTTTCTTCCGGTTCAATGAAGGTGGTACGGCGGCTGTCGCTTTCTCCATGCAGTACACCTTTTATCATCCGCTTTTGTTCTGCAAATACGGCCAATACTCTCCTGCCGTTCATGAAGCTTTCTTCGATATCGGCGAGATAGCCCTGTTTGTTGAGCTTGCTTACGATACGGTCGAACACACGGCGCAATTCATTGCGTTTGCGATACAGGTTCATGCGTATCTTTTCCAGTTCTTCGCTGGCATTATCTTTTACGCTGCCTGTTTCATCAAGTATATCATCAATCAATTCATTGATAACTTTTTCATAGTAGGTATTATGAACCACTTTTGTCATTGCCGGATAGGCAATGCGGCGTTCATTATCGAACCAGCGGAAAATGTTGTTGGTATTTTCTGCCAGCCTCCTGATATGCAAGAATTGTTCGCCACTTAATACAGCGCCGGGAATACCTAACAGTTTTATTTCTTTTTGAAGATTAGCAACAAATTCATTGGGAAAATACAAACCGGATTGTGATATTAGTTTGAACTCGTTGCTTTGCTGCAATTCCAGTTCTATGAATTCTTTTTTGGTGTGGATGCGTAAGCTGTTGGCCTTTGTTTTAGCATATTCGGTACGGCAATGCTCCGCCAGCAAGGCTTTCACCTTTTCATATTCAAGCTGCACTAAGGCGGATTCGGGGAAAAATTTCATATCCTATATCCTCTTAAACTTTTTAGCCAGCAAAGGTACGGGCCATTTACGATTTACGAATGACGAATTACGAATGGGTAACTACAGGGTAACACAGATTAGTTCTTGTAGAAAGAAGTAAATTAGTTGCTTAATGGTATGCCGATGAAAGGATTGCGACGCAACGATGATGCCATGAAAACTGATGCTGGTATCAAAACCAATATTAAATAATCAATCTTCCCTATTACATCCCTAACTGTTAAACTTATCCAAAGAAAAATTGTTAAGTAATCTGAGGCTGTTACTTTTGCGTAAGTAGTCTAAACTTAAAATATGATGAAATCATTTCTTTTAATGGGCGTGCTTTTTATAGGGATGCTTTCCTGTGCTCAAAAGAAAACAGATAAAACTAAAATGATGAACGAAACAAATAATAACACGGTCAGTGCCGCTAATGCGGTTGCCACGTTTGGCACAGGATGCTTCTGGTGCACAGAGGCTATTTTCCAGGAACTGGAAGGAGTAGTGAAAGTAACGAGCGGCTACAGCGGTGGCCATGTTGATAACCCAACATACAAACAGGTATGCGAAGGCACAACCGGCCATGCGGAATGCTTGAATATTGAATATGATTCTTCAAAAATCAGTTTTGATGAATTGCTAGAAGTGTTTTGGCAAACGCACAATCCTACTACGCTTAACAGGCAGGGAAATGATATTGGTACGCAATACAGAAGCGTCATTTTTTATCATAATGATGAACAAAAAACAAAAGCAGAAAAATATAAAGTAGAATTAGATAAAAGCGGCGCATGGGATGATCCTGTGGTGACTACATTGGAACCTTTTGTGAAATTTTATCCTGCAGAAAGCTATCATGATGATTATTACAATAAAAATAAAGAGCAAGGTTATTGCCAGTTTGTGATAAGGCCGAAGCTGGAGAAATTTGAAAAAGTGTTTAAAGACAAACTGAAAAAAAAGCATTAATGGGAATTACGAATATGGAATGACGAATTCGTTAAGGATAATTAGAGCTTGCTTTTTGAAAAAACGTTTTATTTGAAAATATTCGTCATTCGTTATTCAAAATTCGTAATTACTAATTACCTAGGCTATCAATAACGGGCACCGGCTTGCCTCTGTGGCAGGTGTAGCAGGTTACCATTTCAGCTTTTTTACGATAAGGAAAGTATTTTTTGTTGATAAATGAGGTCATCAGCATCATATTGCGGGTGATCTCTTTTTTTTGCTTTTTATCGCTGGCGTAATCTTCTTTATAATTGTCTGATGCATCGCCGGTAACATGGCAAAACATACATTTTACACTCAAAGATTCACTATAGGTATCCATTACTTTATTCAGCGAATCGATAGTAATATTTTTAGGTAAAATTTTAAGGTTCTTTGGCCTGTCTTGCGATGGTTTGATGGCAGCAATGCTTATTGTTACTATTACCAATAAAACACCTATCACTATAATTTTCTTACTTGAATTCATGTTTTTAATTTTTGCCGGGAAGACGGTAAGGCGTTATTCTTTCTTCGTTCTTCTTAGCTCTAATAAATTTAAACTATTTGGTTTAAAATTTTTGATATTGGTGTGTACTAAATGTATGGCCATATCGTACCACAAGGGAACAACCGGTGCATCATTGATGATGATGCGGTCCATTTGTTGATATAATTTATATCGTTGTTCATCATTTTTTTCTGAGAGCGCTTTTTCATAAAGCTGGTCGTACTCAGTATTTTTATAACGGGTATAATTAGGTGGCGCAGGGTTTTTGCCGTAAAAAACGCTCAGGTAATTTTCTGCGTCAGGATAATCGGCTATCCAGCTTCCCCTAAAAAATGCAGCTTGTGATTTTGAAGTTTGTTCCAATAATAAACTTTTTTGGATAGCTTCTACTTGTATCTTAATCCCTATTTGATTTAGTTCGTTGGCGATATAACTTCCCAAATCAGCATAAATAGGGATAGTAAGTAATTTGATAGTTGGTAAAGCTTCGCCATTGGGGAAACCGGCTTCCTTTAATAATTGCTTTGCCTTTGCAACATCGTAATGATAACCTTTCACACTAACAGAATCAAAAGAAGGCAGGCCACAAGGAACAAAGCCGCTTTCTGCAGCAATCCCAATAGAGTTACGGAGATACAACATCATCTTTCTTCTATCAAAACCATAATTTATAGCTTGCCGAATTTTTTGCAAACGCAAAGGAGAATTTTTTACGAGTTCATTTTCACCATCAACTAAAATACCGAGGTATTCAATGTTGAGATAAGGATGTTTATGCAATTCAATTTTTCCTGTCCAATCTTTTTTTAAGTTACCGGTTTTGGTAAGCACTTCATCTTTAAAAGAAGGATCAATATCATCAATAAAATCTAAACGGTTTTGCTGAAATTCTAAAAACTCTGTTGCCTTGCTATCATAAAAAGAAACTTTCAATCCGTCGAGATAAGGCAAGTTTTTTCCTTCACTATCTTTTTCAAAATAGTGTTCATTCTTTTTTAAAATAAGCGCCTGCCCTTCTTCCCATGCCACAAAACTGAATGGCCCGCTGCCAACGGGATGCCTACGAAAATCATTACCATATTTTTCTACAGCTTCTTTTGGAATGATAGAACAATACTGCATGCTTAAAATACCAAGTATAGATTGGAAAGGGCTGATCAATTTTAATTGAAATGTAGAATCATTCAACGCTTTAAAAGGCTCGATACTATCTACCCTATTATTAAATATCCATGCTCCAGGACTAGCCGTATTTTTATCGATGATGCGTTCAAAACTATAAGCCACATCATTGGCTGTCAACTTTCGTCCTTTGCCGTTGGCAAAACAAGCATCATTGGTAAAATAAACATCATCACGCAAGTGAAAGGTGAAAACTAAATTATCTGCAGAAATATCCCAGTGCTTTGCCACTGAAGGCGCCATTTGCATATTACTGTCAATCTCAATTAAAGTATTGTATAATTGATGAGTAGCCCACATTACCTGTTTGTTTTTGGCAAATGCAGGGTCAAGTGAAGCAAGCCCGCTGCTTTCGTTGTAGCGGAAGATCTTTTTGTCAGGGTGGTTGTGAGAGGTACAAGCCGCAAGGCAAGCTATTAGCCAGAATATACTTGCTAACAGCTTATAGCTAACGGCAAATGGCTCAGATTTTTTTGTTGAACGGTTCATTTGTAACAGGAAAGAAAACTAAATTAGCATTTATATACAAACTAATATGAAACAAGCTTTTAAAGTTTTTGCAATTCTTAATTTTTCATTCTTAATTCTTAATTCCTTAGAGGCTCAGCCTTTAAAGAAAGCGGAAACTTTTACCCATGCCGATACTTTACGTGGTACATATGGCCCGGGAAGGAATTGGTGGGATGTGACGAAATACGACTTGCATGTAAAGTTTAATATTCCTGATAGTACGATTAGTGGGTTTAATGTGATTGAGTTTAAGGCTTTGAAAAAAGGGAATGTTATGCAGATAGATCTTCAGGAGCCAATGATATTAGATAGCTACATGTTTTCTTTTGATAGAACTGCAGTACGTACTTATGGCGAAGTTGATAAAGCACAAAAAGATGGTAACGCTTATTTTATTAATGTCCCTGATAAGTATACTAACTCAAAAAGCAAGATTTATTTGACACTATATTATCATGGCAAACCAAAAGTAGCTATCCGCCCGCCTTGGGATGGTGGCCTTATCTGGAAAAAAGACAGGAACAAAAATCCATGGGTCACTATCGCCTGTCAGGGTTTAGGAGCAAGTGTTTGGTATCCGTGTAAAGATCATCAACTAGATGAGCCTGATAGCGCAGAAATGCATATCACCTGTCCTGATACATTAATGTGTGTTGGCAATGGCCGTTATCGTGGTAAAATAAGTAACAATGATGGTACAGCAACGTATGATTGGGCTGTTACCGAACCAATCAATAACTATTGCATTATTCCTTACATTGGCAAGTATGTTCATTTTGGAGAAGTGTTTAAAGGAGAGAAAGGTGATCTCGACATGGATTATTGGGTGTTGGATTATAACCTTGATAAAGCGAAAAAACAGTTTGAAGATGCACCACATATGATGAAGGCATTTGAACATTGGTTTGGCCCTTATCCTTTTTATAAAGATGGATATAAATTAGTTGATGCTCCACATTTAGGCATGGAACATCAAAGCGCAACGGCTTATGGCAATGGTTATCAAATGGGTTATTATGGAAAAGACTTGAGCGGCAGCGGCTGGGGAATGAAATGGGATTTCATTATTGTACATGAAAGTGGGCACGAATGGTTTGCTAATAATATCACCAGTAAAGATATTGCTGATATGTGGATTCATGAAAGCTTTACCAATTACAGCGAAACATTATTCACCGATTATTTTTATGGTAAAGAAGCTGGCAATGCGTATGTTCAGGGCACTCGTAAAAATATAGCTAATGATATCCCTATCATTGGGCATTATGGTGTAAACCAGGAAGGCAGTGGAGATATGTATTACAAAGGCGGCAATATGCTCCACAACATTAGACAGGTAATTGATAATGATGAAAAATTCAGATCAATATTGCGTGGATTGAACAGTAAGTTTTACCATAAAACTGTTACAACAAAAGAAGTTGAAGATTATATCAGCAAAGAAAGCAAAAAAGATTTCAGCAAAGTATTTGATCAATATTTACGTACTACGGAAGTCCCGGTTTTTGAATACAAGATTGAAGGCTATAAACTCACCTATCGCTATGATAGCTGCGTTGCTGGTTTCAATATGCCGTTGAAGATTCATTTCAAAACAGACCAATGGATAAAACCTACTGAAAAATGGCAAACGCTGAATATGTATCCTGAAGGCGACATCAACTTTGCGGTAGATAAAAATTTCTACATCAAAACAAAAAAGGTAGATTAATTTAGCCGCAAATTAATGTATGTCGCAAATAAGAAGGCAAAGTATACTTTCATCTGTAGTGGTTTATATTGGCTTTGTTATTGGCTTCTTAAATACATATTTGTTTACCCGGGAAGGAAGCGGTTTTGATAAAACACAATATGGGCTGGTCAGCATTTTTATCGCTATTGCGTTGGCCATATACTCTTTCTCCAACCTGGGAATGCCGGCTTATATTTATAAGTTCTATCCTTATTATAAAGATAATCTTCCCCGCAAAAAAAATGATCAGCTCACCTGGGCATTGTTATTCTCCATAATAGGTTTTGTATTAGTAATGATAGCAGGCGTGGTTTTCAAAGATTTTGTTATCAGGAAGTTTGGGGGCAATTCTCCCCTCCTGATCAAATATTATTATTGGATTTTTCCTTTTGGCTTTGGGCTTACTGTATTTACTATTTTAGAAGGCTATGCATGGCAGTTAAAAAAATCAGTACTCACTAATTTTTTAAGAGAAATGTTGTTCAGGCTTTTTGCTACTCTACTTATTATACTTACTGCTGTTGGTCTAATTACTAATTTTGATCTGTTTATAAAACTATATTCACTTACTTATATTGGTATAGCCGTAGTTTTATTGATCTATCTTTTATACAAAAAGGAATTCTCCTTTAACTTTTCCATAAGCCGTGTTACTAAAAAATTCTATAAGAAGATATTAGTACTGGTTTCTTTCATTTACAGCGGCAGCTTATTATCTGCATTAGCTACTGTTGTAGATTCAATAATCATTGCTGCAGTATTACCTGAAGGGCTTGCTCAGCTTGGTGTATACACTTTAGCACAAAATATTTCCAGCCTTATACAAGCACCACAGCGTGGTATTATTTCTTCATCTATTGCTCCGCTGTCGCAGGCATGGAAAGATAAAGACATGAAGAAGATCGATCGTATTTATCATAGTTCTTCTATTAATCAATTGGTATTTTCCGTTGGTATGTTTTTGCTTATCTGGTTAAATTTTACTGACGGCGTTTTTACTTTTCACCTTCAATCCGGTTATTTAGATGCTAAGTGGATATTCTTTTATCTTGGGCTTATGCGTATTGTAGATATGGGTACTGGCCTTAATAGCCATATTATAGGTACTTCTACTAAATGGCGTTTCGATTTTTTTACAGGCATCATTTTATTAGCATTAACCTGGCCTGTCACCTATATCTTAACCAAGTATACTCCTCTTGGTGTTACAGGCCCGGCAGTTTCTAATCTTATAACCTTTACCATTTATAATGCCATCCGTTATTGGTTCTTATTGAAAAAATTCAAGTTGCAGCCTTTTACTATCAAAACATTATATACCCTATTATTGGGCGGTGCATCTTATTATATCTGCCATTTGTTATTTGCCGGTTCACATGGCTTTATACCTATTATATTAAGAAGTACCTGTTTTATACTATTATATGCAAGTGGTGTTTTAGCATTAAAGATATCTCCAGATATTATTCCTGTATGGAGATCAGCATTACAACGTATAGGCATAAAAAAAGGAGATCAATGATCTCCCTTATTATATTTCATTAAATATTTTATTCAGCTGCAACAACAGAAGCAAGCCTTCCACCGCCAATGTATTTTTTGCCATAATAAGTTTCTTCTAAACTACTAATAGTTACGCCACTATGTACACTTGAATGCACAAAATAGTTGTTACCCAAATAAACACCAACATGGCTAACACCGCCTCTTGTGTTGAAGAAAACAAGGTCGCCTTCTTTCAAATCTTCTCTATCAATCTTATCACAAGCTGCATATTGGTCTCTTGCAGTACGAGGCAGGTTAATACCAAATACTTCTCTATTCAAAGCTCCTGTAAAAGCGCTGCAGTCAACACCACTTTTGGTAGAACCGCCATAACGATATCTTGTACCCCACCAGTCTTCAATAAAATTATATAAGCTAAAATTGCTCAATGCTTCCACTTCCATGTCCATCAACTGGGCATATTTAAATTGAAGCGAAGAACATTTTTCTATGCTTACACCAAAATCAACCGAAGTTGTTTTAGCAGGAGCTTTAGTATAAACGGCTGTATTATTAACCTTTACAGGTACAACTACAACTTCTTGCGAAACAGTATTAATGTCTCGTTTAATTTCAATGCCCTCAATAAATTTTGGTGATTTGCCAGTAGCAGCAGATGGTGTTATACCATCATTCACCTTCATTAAATTAATGGAGGTCTGTGCTTTACTGGTTAAAGATGTTCCTGAAAATATGCCTACGGCTACAGAAACAAAAAATAAGTTTTTCATACGTAAAATCGGGGGTTTACACGTAAGTACAACTTAATCTTGTGTTCTTTACTCGCCTTATGCTTCGTTAAATGGGCTAGTTATCTTTACTTTTCTATTAATCCTGTCCTACAAACAATTACTAATAAATTTTCCAAATGCTGTGCAAAGGTAGTTCCGAAATCCCAGAAATGCAACCTTATAAACAACTTTTTAACATAATCGCTTGTTATTCAAAGAAAAATAGCCAATTATTCCTCATTCTTACGCATATCCTTGCCAACACTTATTTTTATTAAGCGTTGTTCAATTTCATCAAACAAGAAATAAATATATAGCCCTCCTTTTGCAAAACGAAAGTTGTGTGCCGAATAGCTATCGCTTTCTGTATAACCAATATTGGTCAGGTATTCTCTCACTTTATCTGCTGTTATATCTTTTTGCAGTTTTAATGAACCAATTGTACAACTACCTGTATAATAGCCTTTTGTAGCCACAGCACTTTCTTCATCTAATGCTGAAAAATATACCTGGAACTCTGATAATTTTCCGGAAGGCTTTGTATCAACCTTCGACTCAAACAACACAACACCATAATCATCATAAGAGTGTGTTTTATTGTAACCATCCCTTTCTCTTGCACCCGGCCCTAATACTTTTATGGCCGGCGCTATTAACCATTTATCAGATAAGTTGCTGTTGTTAAGGCTTAATTTCCCGTTCTGTACAGAAATGGCGAATTTTTTAGCTGCTTTTTGAGCATAAGTAGCCGCCGTAAAAACGGTGAGCAGTAAAAGTGCAGTGATTATCTTTTTCATGTAAGGTTATATTAGTTGAGGTAAAGCTAATAAAAAGCTCAAAAGTTGTACTACCCAATAGCACTTATTTTTAATCAATATTTGCCTGCGTGTGGAAAACCAAAAGATCATTTCCACTTTCAAAAAGCGATATTTGTATGGTTGAAACAGGAAGTATTTTTTGAGCCCGGCACCAGTAACTTTATTCATCTTCATTGGCGTCGCACTGTTGTACGATATATAATTATTCAGCAAGTTTGGCTGTAACAATCTTAGGTTGATTGCCTAAACGTTATAATGCAATGAAATTAAGAATAAAGAACTAATGTTGAAGCCACAGTAGCACAAAAGATGATTAAAGCTGTGTGGCAGAAACGGGGCGTAATCGTTTCTGCCTTGATTTTTTTTGTTACTTTTTTGTATCAAGACAAAAAAGTAAGTAGAGATTAACAATTATGAAATACAGTTGTTATAAACGACAAGACAATAAACAGAACATGAAATTTTCTCATCTGCACGTACATACACAATTCTCTCTATTAGATGGTGCAGCATCTATAAAGAACCTTTATAAAAAAGCCATTGCAGATGGCATGCCTGCACTCGCTATCAGCGACCACGGCAATATGTTCGGCGCTTTTGAATTTGTAAAAGAAGCATACAATCATAAAAATGAAGATGGCACTTTAAAAGTAAAACCGATTGTTGGCTGCGAATTTTATATAACACAAGACCGTCACAGAAAAACATTCAGCAAAGAAGAAAAAGATCCTCGTCACCACCAAATATTATTGGCGAAAAATGATATTGGTTATAAAAATTTAGTCAAGCTTACTTCTCTTGGATATATCGAAGGAATGTATTCCAAATATCCACGTATAGATAAAGAGCTCATTCATAAACATCACGAAGGATTAATTGCAACAACTTGTTGCCTTGGTGCATTGGTACCGCAAACCATCTTAAAAAAAGGCGAAGAAGAAGGCGAGAATGAATTCAAATGGTGGCTCAACATTTTTCAAAAAGATTATTATGTAGAGCTACAACGGCACGGTATTCCCGAGCAGGATAAAGTGAACGAGATACTGTTGAAGTTTGCTAAAAAATATGATGTAAAAGTTATTGCCAGCAATGATTCGCATTATGTAGACCAATCCGACTTTAATGCGCATGATATTTTATTATGTATCAACACTGGTGAAAAACAGTCCACCCCTGCCCTGCGTGAGTTTACCGATGATGATGTGCTTGCAAAGAACAAACGTTTCGCTTTTCCCAACGATCAGTTCTTTTTAAAAACAACCAACGAAATGTCGGAAGTTTTTAAAGACTTGCCGCAAGCAATTGACAACACGAATGAGATAATTGATAAAGTAGATCTGCTCGACCTTAAAAGAGAAATCCTCTTGCCATTCTTTGAAGTACCTGCTATTTATAAAACACAGGACGAATATCTTGAACATCTTACCTGGAGTGGTGCAAAAGAACGTTATAAAATATTAACTCCTGAAATAGAAGAAAGGCTGCAATTTGAATTAGGTATCATCAGAAAGATGGGTTTTGCTGGCTACTTCTTGATTGTAAGTGATTTCATCCGTCATGGCCGTGATATAGGTGTATTCATTGGCCCGGGCCGTGGTTCTGCTGCAGGTAGTGCTGTAGCGTATTGCATCGGCATTACTAATATTGATCCCATAAAATATAATCTCCTGTTCGAAAGGTTCCTTAACCCGGAACGTAAGAGCATGCCCGATATAGACACGGATTTTGATGATGAAGGCCGGCAAAAAGTTATTGATTATGTTGTAAAAAAATATGGCAAGAACCAAGTAGCACAAATTATTACTTATGGTACCATGGCTGCTAAATCAAGCATTGCCGATGTTGCCCGTGTTATGGATCTTCCGTTGCCGGAAAGCAGGGCTATTTCTAAATTGGTTCCTGAGCGGCCAGGTATAAATTTGAAACGTTTATTGCATGCGCCGTTTACGCATAAAGAAGCAAAAGCCGGGGAAAAATCTTTAGAAGAAAAAGAGCAATTGCAAAGTGATGACCTGGAGAATGTAAAAAGATTGCGTGAATTATATAGCGGCAGCGATCTTAACAGTAAAATTTTACACGAAGCAGAAATTTTAGAAGGGTCTGTTAGAAATACTGGTATCCATGCTTCAGCAATTATCATCGCCCCAAAAGATTTAACAGACTTATTACCTGTTGCAACTTCAAAAGAATCTGAACTTTGGTTAACACAAATTGAAGGCAACTCCATTGAAGAAGCAGGTGTAATCAAAATGGACTTCCTTGGCTTGAAAACGCTGAGTATTTTAAAAACTGCTTTATCCCTTATCAAACAAAACCATGATGTTGATATTGCAATAGATGATATTCCTTTGGATGATGAAAAAGCATACAAGCTTTATCAACTCGGTGATACTAACGGTACATTCCAGTTTGAAAGCCCGGGCATGCAGAAATATTTACGTGAACTGAAGCCGGATAAATTTGATGACCTTATTGCGATGAATGCCTTGTATCGCCCCGGCCCAATGGGTTACATACCAGACTTTATTGATCGTAAGCACGGCAAAAAGCAAGTGGAATACGACCTTCCTGATATGGAAGAACATTTGAAAGAAACCTACGGTATTACTGTGTATCAAGAACAGGTGATGTTACTCAGCCAGAAGCTTGCAGGTTTTAGTAAAGGAGATGCTGATGTGTTGCGTAAAGCAATGGGTAAAAAACAAATTGCTGTACTAACTAAAATGAAAGCGCAGTTCATTGAAGGTGCAACTGCCAAAGGCCATCCGGCTGAAAAACTAGAAAAGATATGGACAGATTGGGAAGCCTTTGCACAATACGCTTTCAATAAATCGCACTCAACGTGCTATGCATTTGTTGCTTATCAGACAGCCTATTTAAAAGCGCATTACCCAAGTGAATATATGGCCGCTGTGTTGAACCATGCCGGCAGCATTGATAAGATCACTTTCTTCATGGAAGAATGTAAACGCATGGGATTAAAAGTACTTGGCCCTGATATCAATGAATCGCAATATGGTTTTGCAGTGAATCAAAAAGGCGAGATACGTTTTGGTTTTAGTGGATTGAAAGGTGTTGGTGAAAATGCTATTGAAGCAATCATTGAAGAGCGAAAAAAACATGGCCCTTACACTACTATTTATGACCTTGCGAAAAGAGTGAACCAACGTTCTGCCAATAAAAAATCAATGGAAAGTTTGGTGTACTCCGGTGCTTTCGATTGTTTTAAAGATATTACAAGGGCACAATATTTTTATACTGCTCCCGGTGATGTTCAGAGTTTGGAGAAGATCATGAAGTTCGGTAGTGTGTACCAAGCACAATCGCAAAACTCAGCTAACACTTTGTTCGGCGATTTGCAAATGCCCGAAATAATCCCGCCACGTTTATCCGTTTGCGAACCTTGGCCTTTAGCAACACAACTGGATTATGAAAAAGAAGTGACCGGCATGTACATGAGCGGCCATCCGTTGGATAATTATAAGTTTGAAATGAAGCATTATAATATTACGCCGTTGGCTGATTATAATGAATTCAAAGCTGCAGTAAATACATTGCCTAATCCTGCCAAACAGTTTAGGGTTGCAGGTTTGGTGATAGATGCACAACATCGCTTAACAAAAACAGGAAAGAATTTCGGCATATTAACGATAGAAGATTATAGCGGCAAAAGCGAGTTCATGTTGTGGAGCGAAGACTATGTGAAATATACTAACTACCTCGAAAAAGGAATGATCGTTTTAGTGGAAGGTGGATTTAAAACCCGTTACAACAGCGATCAATACGAGTTCAAATTATCGAAGATACATTTGTTGGAAACGGTGAAAACAATGCTAACCAAACAAGTGGTGATAGATGTACAGCCTCAATCAATTAATAACGATTTTGTGAATTTTATTGAAACAAATATTAAAGAGAATCCGGGCAAATCTTCTCTTAAATTCAACATCATTGACAACAGAAATAATTACAAAGTTGGCATGTATAGCCTGGAAAAAGGCTTTACTATGAACGATGAAATGGCGCTCTTTTTAAATGAAAACCCTGATGTGGAAGTGAGTGTGGTAACGGCGTAATTCGCTTAATTGTTGAATGGTTCTATTGCTAAATTGTTATAAAGCAATTAACAATTAAACCATAAAGCAATTTAGCAATGCCTTTACTCTATCATAAAAATTTCTCGGTGCCCACTTTCTACACAATCCATATACCCTTTCATGATCTCTTTAACTTCATCGCTCATTGTTGCTGATCGAAGATTGGTGATAAAACCACCGATATCTTCTGTTTCTGATTCTATGATCACTGTCCAATAACTGCTTACAATATCAGTAAGCACTTTCATGTTTTTTATGCCTTCGGTTTTTTCAAAATGCGGAGCTGCCTGTTTGAACATTTTAACGAGGTCTTTGGCCTTGCCTGGCTTAGCGTGGAATACTTCTCTTACCTGATACATAATTATAGATTTAGCCACTAAAGATAATAGCCACAACCAGCAAATGCAAGCAAAAATGGCTATTTTCCTACCCACTTTTCAGCCACAATGGCTTATTTTAATGACAATATTAGTTCAGCACATGCTGTGGATATGTCATTACAACACATTCAAAAATTTGGATTTAAATTTGCCCTCTTATTTGTACAATTAAAAAATATAATATGGCACAAGAATTCACAGACGCAAACTTTAAAACCGAAGTTTTAGATTCTGATAAATTAACCGTAGTTGACTTTTGGGCAGAATGGTGTGGCCCTTGCCGTGCAATAGGCCCGGTAATTGAAGAGCTTTCTAAAGAATATAGCGGAACAATAAATGTTGGTAAAGTAAATGTTGACCATAATCCACAGGTTTCTATGAACTATGGCATCACCAGCATACCAGCTATCTTATTTGTAAAGAATGGCCAGGTGGTAGATAAATTAGTTGGTGCACAGCCTAAAGGAAATTTTGTAAAGAAAATAGAACAACACAAGTAATGAATAATTAAGAATGAATAATGATTAATTATTCATCTTATCGAATAAAAAAATCTCCTTGATAACAGGAGATTTTTTTTATTTATATCTCTCATGTAAACTTACTCTGTTGGTAATACCGGCGCAGGGTGTGCGGTGCTTATAGCATTGGGATCATGTTTATGCCTGAACATTATGGCAAACAAAATTGCTATTACTAATGCGTAACACGCAAAGGAAAACCAGATGCTATGCCAATCTTTTGATTTATCTGCTAAAGTGAAATATTTATCAATTGCATAGCCGCTTATTTTAGCGCCCATTAAAGCACCAAAGCCATTCGTCATCATCATGAACAAACCTTGTGCGCTGGAACGTATAACAGGGCTTGTCGTAGTTTCAACAAACAATGAACCTGAAATGTTAAAGAAATCGAAAGCCATACCATAAACGATACAGGATAAAATTATCATCCATAATCCGTCTGCAGGGTTACCATAAGAGAACAGCCCGAAACGCAGTACCCATGCAAGCATGCTGATGAGCATCACTTTTTTAATACCGAACCTTTTTAAGAAGAAAGGTATTGCTAATATAAACAAGGTTTCCGATATCTGGGATATCGACATTATAATGGTAGAATATTTTGAAACAAAAGAATCTGCATATTTAGGTATTTTGGAAAAGTCAGAAAGAAAAACATCTCCATACATATTTGTCAATTGCAATGCCGCTCCTAAAAACATGGAGAATATAAAGAACAAGGCTGTTTTATAATTTGCAAATAATTTAAAGGCATTAAGGCCTAATTTTTCTGTTAATGATGCGTTTTTTGAAATAAGTTTTAATGGTGGGCATTTAGGCATTGTAAATGAATAAATACCTAATAAAAAAGAAGCTAAAGCTGATATGTAGAACATATTTGCTGATGCTTTGTTACCTGTAAGATTAGTAACCCACATTGCTGCAATAAATCCTATTGTACCCCAAACTCTGATAGGCGGAAATACTTTTACTACATCATAATCATTGTTTTTTAAAATAGTGTAGCCGATAGAATTTGATAAAGAAATAGTCGGCATATAGCACATCATTGCTGTAAAAATTATCCAATAAAAAGTATTTGGATCATTAGCTTGCGGAATATAAGCAATGGCAAGCCCTCCTAAAATGTGTAATATGCCATAAAGCCTTTCAGCATTTATCCACCTATCGGCTATAATACCAATAAATGCTGGCATAAGAATAGAAGCCCAACCAAGAGTCCCGAAAACATCTCCAAAATTTTCACCGCTCCATTGTTTTGTCCCAAACCAGTAATTACCGATCGTTATCAACCATGCTCCCCATATAAAAAATTGCAGGAAACTAAGTACAGTAATACGAAACTTAACATTCATAATAGCAAGCGTTTTTGGGTTCTATAATATTCGGACTTGGAAGATATACATTTATTGCAAATAAAATTGCATCCCTACCCTAAAGGACAGGGCAATTCATGAAAGATTCTTCGAATTAAAGGCGTTGATTATAGTTGAAAAAGTACAAGAGTGCGACGCCAATGAAGTTTAATAGATATTCAAAAGCTTGTCTCCCAAAATGCCTTTTGCATTGCCCCGCTCTTTAGAGCGGGGATAAAAAATAGTGTTCCAACATCCATCTACTGTCGTAAATTTGTAAAAATTTTAGTGATGAGTGCTTCTATAGATACCTTGATCAATACTTCTACAGATACCGGCTTAAAAGCCATTGCCCAAAAAGTTAAGAACAACGAACGCATTACCGATGAAGAAGGTATCCTTCTTTTTGAAAAAGGCAGCCTGCCTTTTGTTGGTGCTTTGGCAAATTTTATAAGAGAGCGTTTGCATGGCGATAAAACTTATTTCAACCGCAACTTTCATATTGAACCAACGAATGTTTGTGTATTCAGTTGTAAATTTTGCAGCTACAGCCGCTTGTATGCACATAAAGAAGAAGGCTGGGAATTGAGCATTGATCAAATGCTTGACATTGTAAAAGGTTATGATGGAAAACCAATCACCGAAGTACATATCGTTGGCGGCGTTCATCCAAAAATGAACATGGCGTATTTTATTGAGCTGATGCAAAAGATAAAAGCACATCGCCCTGAATTACATGTAAAAGCATTTACTGCGGTGGAATTGGATTATATGTTCCGCAAAGCAAAATTGACAACTGAAGAAGGCATGAAACAATTGCATGCAGCGGGTTTGGATAGCTTGCCAGGTGGCGGCGCAGAAATTTTTGCTCCTGAAATTAGAGAAATAATTGCTGGTGATAAAGTTGATGCCGAAGGTTGGTTACGCATTCATGAAGTGGCTCATGAGTTAGGCATGCACAGCAACGCTACTATGTTATACGGCCATATAGAAAAATACAAAGACCGTATCGATCACATGAGAAGATTAAGAGAATTGCAGGATAAAACGCATGGCTTCAATACTTTCATTCCATTAAAATTCCGCAACAGCAATAATGATATGAGCAATGTGCCGGAAAGCACTATCACAGAAGATATGCGACTGTATGCCATTGCACGTATCTATTTAGATAATTTCCCTCACTTAAAAGCATATTGGCCAATGCTTGGCAGGCAAAATGCACAATTGAGTTTATCATTTGGCGTAAATGATATCGATGGCACCATCGATGACTCTACCAAAATATACAGCATGGCCGGCAGCGAAGAGCAAACTCCAAAAATGAGCACCGAAGAATTGGTGACGCTTATTAAACAGGTAAAACGCAAGCCTGTTGAAAGAGATACATTGTATAATGTTGTAAAAGATTATACCAATGTTGACTTTGCTGTTGAGGAACCGCTGATTCACCCAAATTAACATTTATCCCTTTGTTGCCTCTTAAAAACTACTTAAATTGTTAAGAGTTTTTTGTTATTGCCCAAAGTGGCCAGTTTCATTGTTATAATTATGTGAAAACCAAGCTTTCGGTAAGATTATTGTACTTATAAATCGTCTAACAAAAGACATTATTCACTGATGCCAATTTTTACATTCACTTTTAAAAAAAACAGTTACATGAAAACACTATCATCCACTTTAAAAAAAGGAAGTGCGGTGCTTATGCTGTTGGGCTTATTTATTACTACTACCCAGGCACAAGGAAACCGAAACCGGCAAGGCGGCGATAATAATCGGCGTGGCGACGGAGGCACAAGGCAAAGCACTTTCCGGGACAGGGTTGGCCACGGCCAAAGTAATAACAATGGTTCGTTCGAACGCCAACGCCCTACTCTACCTTCCCGTTCAGATAATAATAACCGGGACTTTAGAAATGTTACAAGAGACCGTATAGACAATGCCAATAACGTTAACAGGCCAAACCGTGGTATCATAAACGGAGACCTTAACAGGCGCAACCCTGACATTGCTCAAAACAATGATAACAGGGGCAACTGGAATAATAACAATAATAATCGCCCGGGCAATAACAGTAATTGGAACAATCGCCCGGGAAATGATAATAACAGGGGCAACAATTGGGGTAATCGCCCAGGTAACAATAATAATAGAGGCAATAACTGGGGCAACAGGCCTGGCAATGACAACAGAGGCCGTGGAAATGATTGGAACAGGGGCAACCGTAATTACCATTATAATTATGGTGGCTATTATGGTGGCCGCTATCACAGGCCGGTTTACAGTGCTTACAGCCCAAGCTGGAGGTATTCTTATTTGCCAAGAAGGTATTCAACTTTCAACACACTTCCTTCAACTTACATAAGTATCAATTTTGGTGGCTTCGGATATCGTTATTGCGATGGCGTTTTTTATCGCCCTTACAATAATGTATTTACTGTAATTGCTCCTCCTATTGGCATCCACATAAATGTATTGCCTATAGGTTACAGAAGGATCTATGTAAATGATTATCCTTACTATTACTACAATGGTACGTACTACGATTATCAAAATGATGATGATTATGTAGTGGTTTCTCCGCCAGTTGGTGCAATTGTTGAAAGCATCCCTGATGGTTACGAAACAGTTACCGTTGATGGTGAAACTTATTACACTGTAGATGGTGCTCAATATAAACCTGTGGTACAAGAAAATGGTGAAATATGGTATGAAGTAATTAAAGCAAACTAATTACATTTCAAATAAAATTTCAATCGGCGTTCAAAATTGAACGCCGATTTTTTTATGTAACCAGCATTAGCTCTTTATTCAACATCGTTGTGTCACTCACTTGTGCGGCATACCTTTGATGAACTTTTGCCGGGAAGCCGGTAAGGCGTCTTACCGGCTTCCCGGCAAAAACATAAATAAAAGATCAATAAAGAAATAATGTACAAGAGTGCGACGCCAATGAAGCCAAATAGAATTACAAATGCTGGGTTCAAAAAAAGAATAATTTATAATTCATAAATCTCTCTGCGCCTCCCCGCCTCTGCGGTTTCATCCCTAATCGTAAATCTTTCATAATTCCGTATTTCCCCCTATCCAAAATCCGTATTTCTACGACACAATACTAAAAAAATGAGTAGTAATTTCATTAAAGGTGTTTTAATCCGTACCCCATTTTTTCGTTGTAAGAAAACTCGATTCGTAACCCTTAAAAACTTTTCAAATGAAAAAAACGCTAATTCTATTCGGCGCACTTCTTATCAGTGCCTCACTTTATTTCACTTCTTGTAAAAAAGTAGATGTTACAAGCAACCCAACTGCTGACGCTGCAACCACAACTAATTCTGGCAGAAATGCCGGGCAACAACCCGGCTTTTCTGACGAACCAACTGGTATAGCGACAATAACAGAAGATGAGTTCAACATTTTGAATAGTGGCGAATATATAGGTGTGAAAATGGAAGCGCCTCATAAATACATTGGTACTGGCCCAATAGGCCCACAACCGCCATATGATCCTTGCGCACAAGACTGGATCGATTTTCAAAACTGGTGGAATGCAAACATTGCATACATGCAGGCGTGGGCCAATGCACATTGCCAACCATTCCGTTATTGCTGGTCAGGCAAGTGCGTTTCAATAATGTTCTTTGTGCCACCAACAAGGTGGTGCGGCGATCCAATCAAGTATGAAGCAACCCAAAGAGTATTTGAATAAACAAGCCAATAAGTGTCAATAAATATAATCCCTTCCCCTAAAGCAACCTAAGAAAAGCAAGATTCTTACAACATGAAAATGCTGCCCCAGTTAATGGGGCAGTTTTTTTTGCGTAATTTTTAACGGCATTCTTTTTGAAACATAACTGCAACAAAGCATAACAGCATTTGTTATTGTACTATGCCATTGATCGAATTCACAGATAAAGGTTTTTATTGCCGCCAGGGAGATTTTTATATTGATCCCTGGGCACCGGTAGATAATGCCGTCATCACACATGCCCATAGTGACCATGCCCGTTGGGGAAGCAAAAATTATTTATGCCATACGCAATGCAAACCATTGTTGCAATTAAGGCTTGGTGATAATAATTACGAAGCTGTTGAATGGAATGAAGCTGTGTATAAAAACGGAGTAAAAATTTCTTTGCATCCTGCAGGGCATATCATTGGCTCATCACAAATTCGGGTGGAATATAAAGATGAAATATGGGTAGCAAGCGGAGATTATAAAACAGAGAACGATGGTATCAGCGGTGCTTTTGAACCGATACGTTGTAATGTATTCATTACAGAATGTACATTTGGCCTGCCTATTTACAATTGGAAACCGCAAGCTGAAATTTATAAGAATATCCAGGATTGGATAACAGAGAATCAATCTCAACAAAAAATATCTGTATTGATAGCTTATAGTTTAGGCAAAGCACAACGGGTAATAACTGCAGCATCGGCAGTCAGCCAAAATATATTTGCCCACGGCGCAATACATAATGCACAACAGGTACTATTATCAAATGGATGGGATTTCCCTGAAGTAAAAAGAGTAACACCCGAAACTACAAAAGAAGAATTAAAGAACAGTGTTGTAATAGCACCGCCAAGTGCTGAAGGCACGACATGGATGAAACGTTTTCAACCCTACAATGTTGGTTTGTGCAGCGGCTGGATGCAGGTACGTGGCAACTTTCGCAGAAATAATGTAGATGCAGGTTTTGCTTTAAGCGATCATGCAGATTGGAATGGTTTGTTATCTGCTGTAAAAGCAACTGGCGCTGAAAAAGTTTATACTACGCATGGTTTTCAATCTGCATTCAGCAGGTACCTGAATGAAATTGGTATTGAATCAGCAGAAGTAAAAACTGAATTTGGCAACGAAGAGGAAATAGAAAAAGCAGAGGATAACGAAACAGTTATAAAAGAATGAAGCAGTTTGCAGAACTGGTAAATGTATTAGGCACAAGCACTAAGTCTACCGCTAAACTGGAGGCCTTGCAGGAATATTTTACTACTGCAGATACAAAGGATAAAGTTTGGGTAATTGCCATCTTCAGCGGCCGAAGGCCAAAGCGAATGGTGAATGCAACTCAATTGGCAACATGGGCAATTGAGTTAGCAGGGTTGCCTTCCTGGTTGTTTGCAGAAAGCTATCATACTGTTGGCGATCTTGCGGAAACTATTGCTTTATTACTTCCAATAAATATTAGTAGCACAACGAGAGAACATACTTTATCATTTTACTTAGAAGCATTTATCCAATTACAAAAGGAAAGCGAAGGAGTAAAAAAAGAATTCATTTTGAAGCAATGGGCTAATATGGATCAAAATGAACGTTTTGTTTTTAATAAACTCATTACCGGTGGTTTCAGGATAGGTGTTTCGCAAAAATCAATGGTAAATGCTTTGGCTAAAAGTGTTAACCTATCTTCTTCTATAATTGCACACCGCATCAGCGGAAATTGGGATCCTTCTACAACGTCGTTTGAACATTTATTAAGTGAAGAACATGCAGCAACAGATTCAAGCAAGCCCTACCCTTTTTATTTGGCTTTCCAGCACATTGGGATCCTAAGCTTAGAATTCCACGTGGACAAGTTGTCGCG
>JADMIO010548931.1_pt1 | contig 56447 bp, 63 predicted proteins | sample 8958161 | NCBI WGS metagenome assembly JADMIO01 (sample SAMN16585339, study PRJNA669376) | soil metagenome | isolation source: Crop rotation soil | place: USA: Cullars Rotation, Alabama | collected 2011
GCCGGTGCGGCCGCGGGGGCGGGCTTGGGAGCTTCGGCGGGCTTCGGCGCGGTCTTGCCGGTCAGCGTGTCGAAGACGCGCAGGAAGATGTTACGCATGTCGTCCGTCTCCATCAGGATTTCGTGGCGGGCCTGGGGGGCGTGGATCAGTCGGCCCTGGGGAAGATTTCGCGCGGCGGCGGCCTGGGCGGCGTTGTCGACCAGCGTGTCCTCGCCGGCGGAGACGATCTCCACCGGAATGGTCACGCCGCGCAGGCGTTCCGGCCTCGCCAGATAGGCGCAGGCCTTGAGCGCGAAGTCGAGCCAGCCCCAGGTCGGCGCCCCCAGCGCCAGGTCCGGATGGGCGCGCACATAGGCGCGGAAGCGCATGAAGCGCCGCTCGTCGTGGGTGAGGATGTTGTCCTCGAAGGTGTCGTCGAAGGGCGTCCCGGCCTGGCCCAGCATGTAGCGGCCGGCGCGGCCGAACGTGACGGCGAGCGCGGTCAGCGCCGACACCGCCGCGGGCGCATACTTGCCCGACTGCAGCCCCAGCATCGGCGCCGACAGCGCCGCGGCCGCGAACCGCTTCTCGCCATGCGCCAGCGCCAGCAGCGTCAGGCAGCCGCCCATGGAATGGCCGACCGCGATCCACGGCTTCGGCAGCCGCGGCTCGTAGGTGTCGAGCAGCCGGCGGTAGTCCTCGAGGAAGCTCTTGTAGCCGCGGGCGTGGCCCTTCAGCCGGTCCGGCAGCTCGCGCGCCGACAGCCCCTGGCCGCGCCAGTCGTGGGCCAGCACGACGAAGCCGCGGGCCATGAAGTCGCGGATCAGCTCGTAGTACTTCTCGATCGGCTCGGATCGCCCGCCCGACAGCACCACCGAGCCGCGCGCCCGGCCGCTCGGCGTGAACAGCGCCGCCCGCAGCCGCGCCCCGCCGGCGCCGGTGAACCAGTCGGCCTCCGCGCCCCGGGGGACCGGGTCGTCGGGCAGTTCCAGCAGCGGCGCGGGCTCGAACATCGCGTTCAGGCCGCCTTTTCGAACAGGGCCTGGATCTCGCCCTGCAGGGCCATGGCCAGCCCCATGTCGGAGAGCTTCATCCGCCCGGTCATCATGGCCGTCATCGGATTGAGCTCGCCCTTGCCCAGCCGGACCAGGTCGGCGCGGCTGATCCGCACCCTGAGCTCCGCCGGGCGGTCTTCGTTGCAGACGGTGGCGCCGTCGAGGTGGATGAACCCCTCGCCCTTGAGGTCGAGCGTCACCGTCCGCGAGAGCGACCCGGCCGCGGCGGCCGCGCGGATCCGGTCGGTGAGTTCCTCCAGCGTGGCCATTGTCCCCAAGCAAGGCTTCCGAGTCGCCCGGCCAACTTCGCTTCGCCCGCCGCGCGTGTAAACCGCCCGTGACAATCGCGTGGCGCCATTGGCGAAATAGGCGCCCGGCGGGGCGCGTCAGGCCTTGGGTTTCACGAACCGCAGCGTCATCCGGTCGCTCTCGCCGATCGCGTCGTACTTCGTGCGGTCGAAGCTGGGATTCGGCTTGCCGTCGGCCGAGCTCTGGCGCGTGGGCGGCAGGGTCCAGACGCCGAAGGGATGGTCCTTGGTGTCCTTCGGGTTGGCGTTGACCTCGGAGCTCGCGGCCAGCTTGAAGCCCGCCTTCTCCGCCGCGGCGATCACGCGCGCCTGGGACATGTAGCCGTCGGTGATGCCGGCGACTTCGGGGCGCGGGTCGGCGCGGTGCTCTTCGATCCCCAACACGCCGCCCGGCTTCAGGACGGCGAAGAAGTCCTTCATCGACTTGTCGAGGAAGCCCGGCTGGTAGGTGAAGTTGTGGATGTTGCGTGCGGTGATCACCAGGTCCGCTGAGTTGGGCGGGCCCAGCGGCTTCGAGGTCAGGCCGAAGCCGGCGAGGCCGATGTCGCCATAGACCGCCTTGTCGCCGTACCGCGCGGCGAAGGCGTCGACGGCCTTCTGCGCGGCCGCCTTGTTCTGCGCGCCGTCGACGTCGGCGACGCCGGCGATGTAGCGGCCGCCGGTGGCCTTGGCGTAGGGCGCCAGGATCTCGGTCCAGTAGCCGCCGCCGGGCACCACTTCGACCACGGTCGCCTTGGGCTTCAGGCCCCAGAAGGTCAGCGTCTCCACGGGGTGACGCGCGGCGTCGCGAGCCTTGTTGGGGGGCGCGCGGTTGGCGCCGGCGACGGCGGCGGCGAGCCTGGCGTCGGCGGCCTGGACGACGGCGGGGGCGAGGACGAGGGCGGCGGCGCAGGCCGCGGCGGCGAAGCGGAACATTGGGGGGCGGTTCCTCCGGTGAAGGTCGCGACACTAGGGGCGCGGCGGGCGGTCGCAAAGGCCCTTGAAGCCGGATTTCGCGATCCTATCTCACCCCTCGGAGGCGCTGGATGTCCGGGCTTCCTTGGGCTGCAGGCGGCGCCGGTACGGGTCGTCACAGGTCCAACCCACGAACCGCAACCTTGCTTTGAAAGAAGGATGTGACCGCATGCGTACGATCGACTTTTCCCCCCTCTATCGCTCCGTCGTCGGCTTCGACCGCCTGGCGAACCTGCTGGAAACCGCGGCCGCCGACAGCGCCGCCGGCTACCCGCCCTACAACATCGAGCGCACCGACGAGAACGCCTACCGCATCGACATCGCGGTCGCCGGCTTCCGTTCGGAAGAGCTCAACGTCGAGGTGAAGGAAAACCTCCTCACCGTCACCGGCCGCAAGGCGGCCAATGACGACGCGGCGAAGAAGTACCTCCACCGCGGCCTGGCCGAGCGCAACTTCGAGCGCCGCTTCCAGCTGGCCGACTACGTGGTCGTCACCGACGCCAACCTGGCCGACGGCCTGCTCTCGATCTCCCTGAAGCGCGAGCTGCCGGAAGCCCTGAAGCCCCGCACCGTGCAGATCAGCACCGGCGTGCAGGGCAGCCTGATCGAAGGCGAAAAGGCCGCGTAAGCGACCCGCCTCTCAAGCCTGGAACCGGGCGGCGCTCCCTCGCGGGGGCGCCGCTCTTTCTATTTGGGCAACTTGGCGCCGCGGGTGTCGGCGCCTTCGAGGATGGCGTCGGTCAGGATCGCGCGGTCGAACTTGGCGTAGCGCAGGCGCGCGCCCTTCAGGCTGGCCGGCGTCGAGCGGTCGGCCGACAGCGGCAGCGGGCCGAGGTTGGCTTCGGTCAGGTCGGCGCGGGTCAGGTCGGCGCCGCCGAGCCGGGCGCCGCGCAGGTCGGCCCCTACCAGGATCGCGCCGCGCAGGTCGCAGCCTTCGAGGTTGGCGCCCTGCATCTGCACGCCGGTCATGTCGAGCCCGGCCAGGTTCGCGCCCTTCGCCGAGACGGCGGTGAGCTTCAGCCCGCGGAGGGCTTCGCCCGCGGGCCGCAGGTCCGCCTCGTCCAGGCGCGCCGGGGCGCCGTCCTTGCCGCCGGTGTCCACCCAGGCGTGGTGGGCGCGCGCCTGGGTCACCAGCACGGCGGCGCGGGCGATGGCGTCGCGGGTCGGCGGCTGGATCGCGCCGGCCAGGTCGGGCTGGCGGCCGCGAACGTTGGCCAGCACCACGTCGGTCATGTCGACGCCGCCGAAGTCGGCGTCTTCCAGCTGGGCGCCGGAGAACTCCACCCGCGCCAGCATCGCGCCGGACAGCTTGGCGCCCTTCAGGTTGGCGTCGAACAGCTTGGCGTCCTTGAGCGACGCGTCGGAGAAGTCGGTGTCGGTGGCGTAGAGCCCGTCCAGCCGCGAGCGGTCCAGGGTGGCGCCGGAGAGGTTCGCGCCGGCCATCTCGCCGCTGCGGTCCTCCTCGATGACGGACGGATAGCCCTTGGTCGGATGCGGCCGCCCGATCACGCCGGGCCGGAAGTCGGCTTCGGTGAGGTCGGCGCCGGCCAGGTTGGCGCCCGACAGGCAGGCGCCGCGCAGGTCGGCCTTGCGCAGGTTGGCCCCACGCAGGTCCGCGCGGCGCAGGTCGCAGCCGGAGAGGTTGGCGCCGTCCAGCCGCGCGCCGGCCATCAGCGCCCCGTCGAACACGGAACCCATCAGGTCCGCGCCGGAGAGGTGGCGGCCGGCCAGGTCGAAGCCGGTGAAGTCCACGAACGGCAGCTGCGCTTTCTTCCCGCCCTTGCCGGCCAGGAAGCGCGCGTGATTGTCGAGCAGCATCGTCAGCTCGCCTTCCGAGAGGCGGCGACGGCCCGTCAGGCCCTCATCGTTCTGGGCCTGGACGCGCATGCGTCAGATCACTTCGTCGAGGCCGCGCGCGCCGTGGCGCGCGACGCCGGTGAAGTTGGCCTGCTTCAGCATCGCGCGGGTGAAGTTGGCGCGGCTGAGGTCGGCGTCGGTGAAGTTGGCGTGGCGCAGGTCGGCGCCGGTCAGGTCCGAGCCCTTCAGCTGCGCGCCCTGCAGGTTGCACGGCATCACCCGGTCGGCCCCCAGCAGCAGCGGGCCCATCTGGGCGTCGCGCAGGTCGGCGCCGGAGAGCTTGCAGCCCACCAGCCGCGCGCCGCGCAGGTCGGCCCGGCGCAGGATGCAGTTGCGCAGGTCGGCGCCTTCCAGGTGCGCGCCCTGCAGCTGCACGCCTTCCATGTCGAGGCCGTAGAAGACCGCGCCCTTAGCGGAGAGGGCGGTCAGGTTGTAGCCGCGGATGGAGGAGAGCGCGCGCAGGTCGGCGCCGTCGAACGACGAGGGTTTGCCCTGGCCGCCGCCGCTCTCGCACCACAGGGCGTGGTCCTTGATCATCTCGGCGTAGGGCAAGTCGGAGAGCGCGCGGCCGGCCGGCTCGTCCGTGAGCGCGCCGGCGAAATTCGCGTCGGAGATGTTCCAGGCCACCGTGCGGGCGCCCACCAGCACGGCGTCGCGCAGGTCGGCTCCGGCGAGGTCCGCGCCCGACAGGTCGGCGCCCGACAGGTCCGCGCCGCGCATCGAGGCCTGCTTCAGGTTGGCGCGGATCAGCTTGGCGTCCTTCAGGACCGCGTCGGTGAAGTCGGCGCGCACGGCCATGGCGCCGGAGAGGCGTGAGCGTTCCAGGTTGGCGCCGGCCAGGATCGCGCCCTGCAGTTCGCCCAGCGCCGGATTGCCCGTCTCCAGCCGGCGGAAGCCGATCTTGCGGTCCGCGGCGGCCAGGGTGCCTTCGCGCAGGTCGGCCTCGAACAGGTCGGCCCCGGTCAGGTCGGCGTTGCGCATGCACGAGCCGCGCAGGTCGGAGCGGCGCAGCGACGCGTCGGTGAGATCCGCGCCCGACAGGTCGGCGCAGAAGAAGTTGGCGTTGTCGAGCCGCGCGCCCTTGAGCTTGCAGTCGTTGAGGATCGCGCCGGTGAAGTCGGCGTCGCAGAGGTTGCGGCCCCGCATGTCCGTGCCGCTGAGGTCCTTGAACGCGAACACCGCGCGCGCCCCGCCGGGCTTGGCCGTCCACAGCCGGTCGTGCTTGGCGCAAATGGCGTCGACCTCCGCCTGGTTGAGGCGGACGTGCACGAGTGTACGGGTGTTGGTGAGGCTCATCCGACGCGGTTCACTCAGGATTGGTGAACCATGTTAGGCCCTCGGGATTAACGCCGGCTTTCCAGGGATTTGACGGGCGTGTAGCCGGCGTACAGAGGGGCCGCTTCCGACCCCAGCAACCCCAGGTCTATGGCCACCCCCGCGGCCTGCAACCGCTGCGCGCCCTGGCCCGCGGCGAACACCGACGGATCGGCGCAGGCGACGACCACGCGGGCCACCCCCGCGGCGACCAGCCGCTCGCTGCAGGACACCCCGCCGGCCGAGCGTTCGGCGCAGGGCTCCAGGGTGACGTAGGCCGTGGCGCCGCGGGCCGCCGGTCCGGCCGCGTCCAGGGCCGCCTCCTCAGCGTGCGGCCGCCCGCCCTCACCGGTCACGCCCTCGCCGACGACGGCGCCGTCGCGGGCCAGCACGCAGCCGACCGAGGGGTTGTCGCCGGTCAGGCCGACGTGGCGCTGGGCGAGCGCGATCGCGCGGCGCATGAGGTCTTCGTCGGAGCTCATCGCGCGCACCCTAACCCGAAATCCGCTCAGATGGCGGGGATCGCCGTCGCACGGGCCGCGTCGAGGTAGCGCGCGGCGATGGGCTTCAGGTCGCCGTCGAGGTCGATCACCAGCGGATTGCCCGTGGGGATCTCAACCCCGACGATGGCGTCGTCGGAGACGCCGAACAGCAGCTTCACGATCGCCCGCAGCGAATTGCCGTGCGCCGCCACCAGCAGGGTCTCGCCGCGCTTCAGGCATGGAACGATCTCGGCGTTCCAATAGGGCTGCACACGCTCCAGCGTGGTCTTCAGGCTCTCGGTGTCGGGCAGCGTCGCGCCGGCGTAGCGGCGGTCCTTGCTGAAATCGAACTCGCCGCCGGGCGCCAGCGGCGGCGGCGGGATGTCGTAGGAGCGCCGCCAGATCTTCACCTGCGCCTCGCCGTGCTTGGCGGCGGTCTCGGTCTTGTTGAGGCCCGTCAGGCCGCCGTAGTGACGCTCGTTCAGCCGCCAATCCTTCACTTCTGGCACGAAGGCTTGTCCAGCGCTGTGGAGAGCGAGCCAGGACGTGCGGATCGCGCGGGTCTGCACCGAGGTGAAGCAGCGGTCGATCGCCAGACCCGCGGCCTTGATCAGCTCGCCGCCCTTCTTCGCCTCCGCCTCGCCCTGCGGAGTCAGGTCGACGTCCACCCAGCCGGTGAAGCGGTCGGCCAGGTTCCATTCGCTCTGGCCGTGGCGCAGCAGGATCAGGGTGGGCAAGGCGGGCTCCTTCGCGGGCGGACCGCCGGGCTAGGGCTCGAAGACGGCGCCGTCAAGATTTCCTCCGGCCCCGGTCGCGGGCTATAGCGGGGCGATGCTCGACCGCTTCTACCTTCCGCTCCTGGGCCTGGCCGCGATCGCCGCCATCGCGCTGGCGCTGGTCTGGCCGCAGGGCCTCGGCGACCGCTCGCCCGCGCCGTTCGGCCACGAGGTGACGCAACGCACGCCCGAAATGCAGGCCGCCATGAAGCGTGAGACGGAAGCCGCCCAGAAGCGCCTCGACCAGGCGCGCGAGGCGGTGCGCAACATCAAGAACGACGCGATCGCGCCCCACCAATGACGAGCGAAGACACCATCGGCGTCGGCCGGCGCGTGCTGGAGACCGAGGCCGAGGCGCTGGGCCGCCTCGCCGCCGGGCTGGACGGCGCCTTCGCCGAAGCGGTCGAGGTCCTGTTCGCCGCGAAGGGCCGTATCGTCTGCACCGGCATCGGCAAGTCCGGCCATGTGGCCCGCAAGATCGCCGCCACCCTGGCCTCCACCGGCTCGGCGGCGATGTTCGTCCACCCGGGCGAGGCCAGCCACGGCGACCTTGGCATGATCGGCAAGGGCGACGTGATCCTGGCGCTCAGCAAGACCGGCGAGACGCGGGAGCTGGCCGACGTCATCGCCTACGCCGCGCGCTTCCACATCCCGCTGATCGGCATCACCACCTCGCCGGAGAGCGCGCTGGGCCTGGCCGCCGACGTCGTGCTGCGCCTGCCCGACGCGCCCGAGGCCACCGACGCGGTCAACGCGCCCACCACGTCCACGACCCTGCAGATGGCCCTCGGCGATGCGCTGGCCGTGGCCTTGCTGGAGCGGCGCGGGTTCAAGCCGCAGGACTTCCGCGTGCTGCACCCGGGCGGCACCCTGGGCGCCATGCTGCGCACCGTCGGCGACCTGATGCACGGGCGCGAGGAGCTGCCGCTGATCGCGCCAGAGACGCCGATGCGCGAGGCGCTGCTGGTGATGAGCGAGAAGCGCTGGGGGATCGTCGGCGTCGTGGACCCGAAGGGGACGCTTCTGGGCGCGATCACCGACGGCGACCTGCGCCGCAACATCGACGGCCTCCTGGAGCGCACCGCCGGCGAGGTGATGACCCCCGGCCCGAAGAAGACCGCCCCGCCCGGCATGCTGGCCGGCGAAGCGCTGGCCTTCATGAGCGACCCGCCGCCCGCCGTGCTGGTCCTCTTCGTGGTGGAGAACGGCAAGCCCGTCGGCATCCTCCACGTCCACGACCTCCTGCGCGCCGGGGTGATGTAGCCGGCACGGGCGCTCATGCGTTCAGGTGTGATGCGCCGCCGCCGTGTCGGGATTGCCGTTCTGGTCATCGGGCTTGCCGGCTGCGCGACGGGGACCTTTCGGATCTCGCCCGAGGCGCAGCTTGCCGCCGAGGAGAGCGCGAACCTCGCCGACATGGCGCGGACCGAGGTCGGCGATGTGCATGGAACTTGGGTGACGACCAACTGGCGCGGCGCAGTCTGCCGGTGGTCGACGCAAGACCGGACGATCGCCGTGTGCCGCACCGCGACCAGGCGCAGCGATCGTCAGGCGTGGGCTCCGAGCATCCAGCGCTACCGCCGCGACAGCGATGGCGGCTGGGAACTGCTGCCCTAGCGCCCGCCTCAGCCCGCCGGGGCCGGCGCCTTGGGCACAGGCGCCTTCGACAGGTCCACCGACCGAGCCCCGTAGCGGGCCGTGAATTGCTCCGTGTCGATCTCCTCCAGCTGGATGCGGCCGGCCATGACCCCCGCCTTCCAGTCCTCGTGCGCCGGGATGTTGGCGTGGAATTCCGGCATCACCTCCTCGGCGAAGAGTTCGAGGCTGTCGCAGATGTCCTGGTGCGAGTTTCGGCCGGCCTGGTTCAGCAGGATCACCTGGTCGATGTGGCTGGCCTCGAACTTCCGCAGCTTGCGCCGGATGGTCTCGGGCGAGCCGATCAGGCCGCCGGCCAGCGCGTTGGCCGCGGCCTCCGGATTGGCCGCCTTCCACTTCAGGTACTCGCTCCACATGTCGATCGTGCCGGGCGGCGGGCGCTTGCGGTCGGGGGTGTTGTAGTAGCGCAGGCAGAACTGGAAGAAGGTCGCCCCGTCGGCCTTCTCGCGCGCCTCCTCGTCGGTCCGGGCGCACATGAACATCGAGACCAGCGCGATGTTCGGGTTGACCGGATAGTCGGCCAGCTTGTCCAGCCGCTTGGTCATGCCGTTGTAGTAGGCGTGCACCCAGGCGTGGGCGGCGTCGGCGCTCAGGAACTGGAAGCCCAGCGCCCCCAGCCCCTTTTCGCCGGCGTAGGCGATGGTCTGCAGCTGCGAGCAGGCGGTCCACAGCGGCGGGTGGGGTTTCTGCCGGGGCTTCGGCAGCACGTTGCGCGGCGGGAAGTCGAAGTAGGGACCTTTGTAGGAATGGTTCTCCTTGGTGAACATCGGCACCAGGCAGCGAACCGCGTCCTCGAAGATCGCCCGCTTCTCTGCGAACTCGACGCCGAACGGCTCCAGCTCGGTCAGCGAGGCGCTCTCGCCCATCCCGAACTCGACCCGGCCGTTGGAGATCAGGTCCAGCGCCGAGACCTGGGCGGCCAGCTTGGCTGGATGGTTGGTGGTCAGGTGCAGGATGCCGTGGGCTAGGCGGATCTGCTTGGTCCGCTGGCTGGCCGCCGACAGGAAGATGCCGGGCGCGGAGGAGTGCGAGTACTCCTCCAGGAAGTGGTGCTCCACCTCCCAGGCGTAGTCGTAGCCCAGCCGGTCGGCCAGCTCGAGCTGGCTGAGCGCGTTGTGGTAGAGGTTGTACTCGTCGTCCGGGCCCCAGGGGCGCGGCAGCTGCAGTTCGTAGAAGATCCCGAACTTCATGACGGCGTTCCTCATTCCCGTTTTTCGAATTCCGGGGCCAAAGCCGCGGGCCGTCAAGGCGAACCTGTTACGCGACCCGCGCCTTCGGTGATGACCTCACCCCCATGCGGCGGCTAAAGAAGCCGCCCGACACGTTCCCCGCGTTCCCGGAGTTCCGATGCTGAGCCGCCCCCGCGCCGACCTCTCGCCCAACACCTGGGACTACGAGAACACCCCGCTGGTGAAGGCGACCGGGTTCCGCGAGTACGACGCGCGCTGGCTGTTCGGACCGGAGATCAACCTGCTGGGCGTGCAGGCCCTGGGCCTGGGCCTCGGCACGCTGATCCACGAGATGGGGCAGAAGCGCATCGTCGTCGGCCACGACTTCCGCAGCTACTCGCTCAGCATCAAGCAGGCGCTGACCATCGGCCTCGTGGCGGCCGGCTGCGAGGTGCTGGACATTGGCCTGGCCGTCTCGCCGATGGCCTACTTCGCCCAGTTCGACCTGGACGCGCCCTGCGTGGCGATGGTCACCGCCAGCCACAACGAGAACGGCTGGACCGGCGTGAAGATGGGCGCGCAGCGCCCGCTCACCTTCGGCCCCGACGAGATGGGCCGGCTGAAGGAGATCGTGCTGGAGGGCCGCTGGGAGCAGCGCCCCGGCGGCTCGCTGGCCCACATCGACGGCGTCGCCGAGCGCTACATCGCCGACGCGGCCAGCCGGGTCAGCCTCAAGCGGCCGCTGACCGTGGTCGCCGCCTGCGGCAACGGGACGGCCGGCGCCTTCGCCCCGCAGGCCCTGAAGAAGATGGGCGTCGCCGTCCTGATCGAGATGGACTGCGAGCTCGACTGGAATTTCCCGCGCTACAACCCCAACCCCGAAGACAGCGTGATGCTGCACGCCATGGCCGAGACGGTGCGGATCCACGACGCCGACCTGGCCCTGGGCTTCGACGGCGACGGCGACCGCTGCGGGGTGGTGGACGACGAGGGCGAGGAGATCTTCGCCGACAAGATCGGCCTGATGCTGGCCCGCGACCTCTCCGAACTGCACAAGGACGCCACCTTCGTCGTCGACGTGAAGTCCACCGGCCTCTTCGCCACCGACGAGGTGCTGAGGAAGAACGGCGCCAAGACCGTCTACTGGAAGACCGGCCACAGCTACATCAAGCGCAAGACCGCCGAGCTGGGCGCGCTGGCCGGCTTCGAGAAGTCCGGCCACTTCTTCATGAACCCGCCGATCGGCCGCGGCTATGACGACGGCCTGGTGGCGGCCGCGGCGATCCTGGCGATGCTGGACCGCAACCCCGGCAAGAAGCTCAGCGACCTGAAGAAGGCGCTGCCGGTCGCCTACACCTCGCTGACCATGAGCCCGCACTGCGCCGACGAGGAGAAGTACGGCGTGGTCGACGACGTGGTCGCCGAATACACCGCCTTCCGCGACGCCGGCGGCACGATCCTGGGCCGCCGGATCGTCGACCTGATCACCGTCAACGGCGTGCGCGTGGCGCTCGAGGACGGCTCCTGGGTGCTGGTGCGCGCCTCGTCCAACAAGCCGGAAATCGTCGTGGTCGTCGAGAGCACGCGCTCCGAGGACGACATGCGCGCCCTCTTCCACCAGGAAGTGAAGCCCCGCCTCGCCAAGCGCCCGCAGGTGGGCGCCTACAACCAGGAAATCTGAGGCTCAGATCGCGGGTTTCACGTCCGTCTTCGGGAAGTCGTCACCCTTGAACAGCAAACCATCGCCCTCTCTCTCCGCCAGGGCATAGGCGAAGCAGTCGCCGAGGTTGAGCGGGCCTCCTGAGCCCTTGCCCCATCGCGCGAAGGCGGCATACGCGAGATGGGCCTCCAGGGCTCCGATGTCGGCGACCTGCACGCCGAGGGCTGCAACAATGTTGAGGGCGCGGTTGGCGCCAGGCTCCAGCGCATGCCGATGGGCGCCTACCAGAACTTCCCAGTGGTTGACGGGAGAGATCAGCGTCGGGCCATTCTCAAGCACCGTCCGAAATCCGTCCGCCTCGGTTTCGTCCAGAAGGATGGCCAGCAACGCCGAGGCGTCGACAACGATCACTTCGGGAGGCCGTAATCGTCGTAGAGGTCGTCGTCCGTCAGCGTCTCGCCGGTCTTGGGAAGCGCGCGAAACTCCATGAGCAGCCGGTCCACGGCCCGCCGACGCTCTTCCGGACTAGGGACGCGGCGCGCGCGCTCGGCAACGAGACGGGCGCCTTCGGCCACGACCTCGGTGATCGACATCCCGGTCAGCGCAACGGCCTCGCGTACCTCGCGCACCGCGTCATCATTCCGGATCTGGATTGGCTTTGTCATGATAAGTCTAACTCTATCATGATCGAGCCATCCGCGCCACGGCCCGCATATTGCTGACTCGCGATCGAGATGTGCCGTTGCGACGCGCCCGCCTTCCGTGGTGAAAGGCGCGACCTTTTCGAGGAGTCCTGAATGCGCGTTGCGATGATCGGCACCGGCTATGTGGGCCTGGTCAGCGGGGCGTGCTTCGCCGACTTCGGCCATACCGTCACCTGCATCGACAAGGACGCGCGCAAGATCGAGCAGCTGAAGTCCGGCGGCATCCCGATCTACGAGCCGGGCCTGGACCAGCTGGTGGCCGCCAACGTCAAGGCCGGCCGGCTGTTCTTCGACACCGACGCCACCCAGGCGATCCGGGAGGCCGACGCGGTGTTCATCGGCGTCGGGACCCCCTCGCGCCGCGGCGACGGCTACGCCGACCTCTCCTACGTCTATGCGGCCGCCGAGGAGATCGCGACCCTGGTCGACGGTTTCACGGTGGTGGTCACCAAGTCCACCGTCCCGGTCGGAACCGGCGACGAGATCGAATCCATTTTCAAGCGCGTGCGGCCGAACGCCGACGTCGCCGTCGTCTCCAATCCGGAATTCCTGCGCGAGGGCGCGGCGATAGAGGACTTCAAGCGCCCCGACCGCGTGGTCGTCGGCACCGAGGAGCCGCGCGCCCAGGCGATCATGCGCGAGCTCTACCGGCCGCTGTACCTCAACGAGACGCCGATCCTGTTCACCAGCCGGCGCACCAGCGAGCTGATCAAGTACGCCGCCAACGCCTTCCTGGCGCTCAAGATCACCTACATCAACGAGATGGCCGACCTCTGCGAAGCGGTGGGCGCCGACGTGCAGCAGGTGGCCAAGGGCATCGGCCTGGACGGGCGCATCGGCGGCAAGTTCCTGAACGCCGGCCCCGGCTACGGCGGCTCGTGCTTTCCGAAGGACACCGTGGCCCTGGTCCGCACCGCCCGCGACGCCGGCTCGCCCCTCGAGCTGGTCGAGACCACCATCAAGGTCAACGACGAGCGCAAGCGCGCCATGGCCCGCAAGGTGGTCAAGGCGCTGGACGGCGACGTGAAGGGCAAGACCGTCGGCGTGCTGGGCCTCACCTTCAAGCCCAACACCGACGACATGCGCGACGCGCCCTCGCTCGCCATCATCCCGGCGCTGCAGGACAAGGGCGCGAAGGTGCAGGCCTTCGACCCCGAGGGCTTCGAGGCGCGGCAGCTGCTGCGCGACGTCGACTTCAAGGACGACCCCTACGCGGTGGCGCAGGGCGCCGACGTCCTGGTCATCATCACCGAGTGGGACCAGTTCCGTGCCCTGGACCTGGACCGCATCAAGCTCTTGATGAACAAGCCGGTGCTGGTCGACCTGCGCAACATCTACAAGGCCGCCGACATGCAGGCCCGCGGCTTCGCCTACACCAGCGTCGGGCGCCGGTAGCAGCGGCGCAGCAGGAGGTATCCGGCCAGCAGCGCCGGCGTCACCAGCAGCACCTCGACGACCGGCGGCGCGCCGATGGCGAACAGCCCGGCGGCCAGCAGGCAGGCCGCCAGGCAGCCCACGTCCCACGCGCCCTCGGTGGCGAGCTGGAAGCGCAGCACGCAGGGGCTGGCCTTGGCCATGTTGGAGGTCACCGCCACCATCGGGGGGACGAGCAGCGGCATGAACAGCGCGCCCAGCGCATTGGCCGCCACCGCCAGCCACGGCGTGCCCAGCCCCACGGCCCGCAGCAGCACCACCGCCGTCCCGACCCCGTAGGCGATCGCCGCGGCGCGGCGGCCGTGTCCGGCGTCCACGTGCGGCCCCAGCCAGATGCCGAAGGCCGCGCCCACCAGTCCGGCCAGCGCCATCGCCCCGCCGTAGGCCGCCAGGCTCTCGCCCAGGGAGACGAACAGGGCGAGCTGCCAGACGAAGAAGAAGCAGGCGTCCAGCCAGCCGTCGACGGCGTTCAGCGCCATCCCCATCCGCGCGTCCTTGAACAGACCCGGCGTCGTCGCCGGCACCGTCACGTTCGGAGCCCCGAGCAGCGGCAGGACCGAGGCCATCTGCACCAGCGTGACGACGGCGAAGGTCGCGCGTGGCCCGATCGTCAGCAGTCCCCAGGCGGCCAGCGGCGGGGCGGCGATCCCGGCGATGGCCGCCAGCACCTCGCGGATCGCGATCTGGTGCCCCCGGTGCTCGGCGTCGCCGACACGGGCGAAGTAGGCGTTCATGGCGGCGTAGTAGGTCACCTCGCCCAGGGCGGCGACGGCCACGAGCATCCACAGCGCCGGGCCCAGCCCATGCACCTCGCCCAGCAGCGGGTATTGCAGCGCGACCACCAGGGCGCCGCCGATCATCAGCGGCTTGAGGCCGAACCGCTTGGCGAGCGGCAGCAGCGCCGGGCGCAGCACGAACCGCCCGACGACGATCCCGGCCTGGGCCAGCAGCGCCATGGGCACGCTGACACCCGCGCGAACGAGGAAGACGAGCACGAAGATGTGGCCGGCGTTGCGGGCCAGGGACTGCACGCCGCCGTGCAGGTTGACGCGGTTGACCGCGTCATTTCGGAAAAACATGAGGACCCCGGAATCAGGGCTGCGTGAGGACGGGCCTCCTGCAGAGGCCGGTCAGGGCGGTCCGGTGTTAGGCGAAAGTCGCACGCATGGGACGTCTCCGTCGGCGTCCGGAGATTGCGTCGGGCGGGCCCGCAAGGCAAGAGCGCGGGTATGCCAACGCAAAGGCTCTTCCACGTCAGCGAGGACCCGTCGGTCCGGCGGTTCGAGCCGCGGCCGGTCCCGTCGCCGGACTCCGGCGTGACGGGCGACGCCGTGTGGGCGATCGCCGAGAGCCATCTGTGCAACTACCTGCTGCCGCGCGACTGCCCGCGGATCTGCTTTCGGGCCGGGCCGCAGACGACGCCGGCGGACGAGGAGCTGTTCCTGCGCGGCGCCGAGCGCGTCGTGGCCTTTGAGGCGCGGTGGCTGGACCAGGTGCGGGTCGCAACCCTGGCCGTCTACGAGATGCCCGCCGAGTCCTTCGAGGAGGCGCTGCCCGAGGCCGGCTACTGGATCTCGCGCGGCGCGGTGACGCCGATGGGGATGAGGCCGGTGGACGACGTTCTCGGTGCGCTGGCCTACGACGGCGTCGAGGTGCGCGTGCTGCAGGATTTCTGGGGGCTGCGCGACGCGGTGGTCGCGTCCAGCCTGCAGTTCTCGATCATCCGCACGGCGAACGCGCGGGCGCGGAAAGCCTAGACGCTTCGGTCTAGAAGCCGGGGGCCATCCGCCAGAAGTTCTCGGCGATCACCACGGCGCCGGCCCAGAAGGCCGCGCCCAGGATCGCCACGAAGACGAGACATGCGATCGAGCGGACCGGCCGCTCCGCGTGCCGCGCCACGCCGGTGAAGGCGAGTTCGCGCCGCATCATACCTCCCAAGCACTCTTCTCTTTGCGGCGACCGGGTCGAGCCGGCCGCATGTGTCGAGCGTGACACAGCAACTACGTCTTGGGTAGGGACTTGGTTTCCGACGCCGCGGCGATCCGCTGGGCGCGGGCCTTCAGATAGGCCTGCAGCGCGGTCACGTCGTCGTGGCTGAACCGCGCGAAGCGGACCTTGGCGACCTCGCTCATCAGCCCCACGTGGCGGTCGCCGGCGGCCACGCCGGTGTGCAGGAGCCGCTCGAAGTCGGTCGGATCGTAGGCCGCCGCGATCATCAGGTCGGGCGTCTTCAGGATCGTGTCGCCGCCCTTCAGCGCCGGCCCGTGGCATTCGACGCAGGCGCGGGCCAGGTTGCGGCCGCGGGCGTACTGCGGCCCGAGGTCCGGCAGCGCCGGGTTCCCATGCGCCCGGATCACCGCCGCCTCGGACCTGAACTGGCCGATCAGCACGCCCAGACGGCCGACCGGTCCCACCAGGATGCGCGGCTGCGGCGCGCCGGCCGGCTTCACGCTGCGCAGATAGGCGATCAGATCGGCGGTCTCGGCGTCGGTCAGGTGGGCGAAGGCCGCCGACGGCATCACCCACAGCGGGCGGCCGTCCGAACCCACGCCGTGGCGGATCGCCCGGTCCAGGTCGGCGTCGCTCTGGTCGGCCACGGCCAGCGTCAGGTTCGGCGCGTAGAGGGTCACGACGTTCGGGATCTTGTCGAACATCTTCCCCTGCAGGTTCGCGCCGTGGCAGTCGGTGCAGCCCTGGACCGTCGCGATCTCATGGCCGCGGCGGATCGCGTCCGGCCCCATCGCCGCGGCCATCCGGCTCTGCGGCCTGTCCTGCGGCATGCGCAGGATCACTTCACTGGCGATCAACCCGCCGGCGGCCGCCACCGTCGCAGCCGCCACGACGCCGGCCAGCCCATAGCCGGCCCACTTCAACACACGCAGCATTCAGTCCTTCACGCGATGCCGGGCCTCTCACGGGCCCTCGGGAAGGCTGATACGGAGCGAACGGCGATATCGATGCGTCGCCGGCGTCGAAAGCTTACGCCGCCGCCTTCTTCACCGCCCCGGCGATCTCTTTGACCAGCTGGTTGACCAGCTTCTCGTCGTCGCCCTCGGCCATGATGCGGATCAGGGGCTCGGTCCCGGACGGGCGGATCACCAGGCGGCCGGAGCCGTTCAGGCGCTGCTCGGCGTCGGCCACCACCTGCTTGACCATCTCATTCTCCAGCGGCTTGCCGCCGGCGAAGCGCACGTTCTCCAGCTTCTGCGGCACCGGCTCGAACTGCCGCGCCAGCGCGCTCATCGGCTTGTCGCTCTCCTTCAGCACCGCAAGCACCTGCAGGGCGGCCAGCAGGCCGTCGCCGGTGGTGGAGAAGTCCGACAGGATCAGGTGGCCCGACTGCTCGCCGCCGACGTTGAAGTCGGCCTGCCGCATCCGCGCCATCACGTAGCGGTCGCCCACCTGGGTGCGCTCGAGCTTCAGGTTCTTCGAGGCCAGGAACCGCTCCAGCCCGAGGTTCGACATCACCGTCGCCACGATGCCGCCGCCGCGCAGCTTGTCGTGCTGGGCCCAGTCCGACGCGATCAGGGCCATGATCTGGTCGCCGTCGATGACCTGGCCCTTCTCGTCGCAGATCACCAGCCGGTCGGCGTCGCCGTCCAGCGCGATGCCGATGTCGGCGCGGTATTCCTTCACCGCCTTCTGCATGGCCGCGGGGTGGGTCGAGCCGCACTCGGAGTTGATGTTGAAGCCGTTGGGGGCGACGCCGATCCGGATCACCTCGGCGCCCAGCTCGTGCAGCGCCTCGGGCGCCACCTTGTAGGCGGCGCCGTTGGCGCAATCGATGACGATGCGCATCCCCGACAGGCTGAGCCGGCGCGGGAAGGTGGCCTTGGCGATCTCGATGTAGCGGGCCTGGCTGTCGTCGATGCGCTGCACTCGGCCCAGCGCCGCCGGCGTGGCCAGGTTCTGCTGCAGGCCCTCGTCCATCAGGGCCTCGATCTCGGCTTCCTTCTCGTCCGACAGCTTGTAGCCGTCGGGGCCGAACAGCTTGATGCCATTGTCGGAGTAGGCGTTGTGCGAAGCGGAGATCATCACGCCCAGGTCGGCGCGCAGCGAGCGCGTCATCATCGCCACGCCCGGCGTCGGCAGCGGCCCGAACAAGCGCACGTCCATGCCCACGCTGGCGAACCCGGCCACCAGCGCCGGCTCGATCATGTAGCCGGACAGCCGCGTGTCCTTGCCGATCACCACCAGGTGGCGGCGCTCGTCGCTGGACATGAACATCTTGCCGGCCGCCATGCCGACCCGCAGCGCCACCTCGGCGGTCATGGGATGGCGGTTGGCCTCGCCGCGGATGCCGTCGGTGCCGAAGTAGGCGCGGGTGCTCATGGGAAGGCTCACCGGAATCGTTCCGAAACACTTTTAGTCGACGGCGGCCTAGCGAATGCTAAAGCGCCGTGCAGACGCGGCCGAAACCGCGTGGATTCGCCTCTACCACAAAGGAAGCCCCGGCCACATGTGCGGCATCATCGGCATCGTCGGGACGGCTCCGGTGCAGGGGCGCCTGATCGAGAGCCTGAAGCGCCTGGAGTACCGGGGCTACGACAGCGCCGGGGTGGCCGGCGTGATGGACGGCAAGGTCGCCCGCCGCCGCGCGGCCGGCAAGATCCGGGCGCTGGAGGAGGTGCTGGCCGCCGAGCCGCTCACAGCCAGCGTCGGCATCGGCCATACGCGCTGGGCCACCCACGGCGCGCCCACGGTCGGCAACGCCCACCCGCACACGCAAGGGCGCGTCACCCTCGTGCACAACGGCATCATCGAGAACTACGCCGAGCTCCGTGAGCGGCTGGCGAACGACGGCCGCGTCTTCACCAGCGACACCGACACCGAGGTGATCGCGGGCGTGCTGGACAGCCAACTGGCCTCCGGCAAGGCCCCCGTCGCGGCGCTGAAGGCCACGCTGGACCAGCTGATCGGCGCCTTCGCCCTGGCGGTGCTGGTCGAGGGCGAGGACGGCCTGATCATGGGCGCGCGGCGCGGCAGCCCGCTGGTGGTGGGCTACGGCGACGGGGAGATGTTCCTGGGCTCCGACGCGCTGGCCGTCGGCCCCTTCACCAATCGCGTCTGCTACCTCGACGAGGGCGACTACGTCGCGATCGACCACCGGTCCGCGCGCATCTTCGACGCCGCCGGCAAGCCCGCCGAACGCCCCGTCCGCGTCGTCCCGGCCTCCGCGGCGCTGGTCGAGAAGGGCAACTATCGCCACTTCATGGAGAAGGAGATCCACGACCAGCCGGAGGGGTGCCAGCGCACGATCGCCGCTTACGTCGACACGCTCTCGGCCACCACCGCGATCCCGGGCGGGATCGACTTCGCCGCCCTGCAGCGGATCCAGATCGTGGCCTGCGGCACGTCCTACATCGCGGGCCTGCTGGGCAAGTACCTGATCGAGCAGCTGGCCGACCTGCCCGTCGACGTCGAGATCGCTTCGGAATTCCGCTACCGCTCGCCCGCCCTGCAGTCCAACGCCCTGGTCATCGCCATGAGCCAGTCCGGCGAGACCGCCGACACCCTGGCGGCGCTGCGCTACTGCCAGGCCAAGGGGATGACCAGCGCCGCGGTGGTCAACGCCACCGAGAGCACCATGGCCCGCGAGGTGGACGTGGTCTGGCCGATCCACTGCGGCCCGGAGATCGGCGTCGCCTCGACCAAGGCCTTCACCGCCCAGGTCAGCGTGCTGACCGCCATCGCCGTCGCCGCCGCCCGGGCCCGGCGCAAGATCGACGCGGCCGAGGAACAGCGGCTGGTCCGCGTGCTGCTGGAGGCCCCGCGCCTGATCGCCGAGTCCATCGAGCTGGAGGAGGCGGTCCGCGCCGTGGCGCTGGAGGTCTCCCGCGCCCGCGACGTGCTCTACCTGGGCCGCGGGCCGATGTACCCGCTCAGCCTCGAGGGCGCGCTGAAGCTGAAGGAGATCAGCTACATCCACGCCGAGGGCTACGCCGCCGGGGAGCTGAAGCACGGCCCCATCGCGCTCGTCGACGAGGCGACGCCGATCGTGATCCTCGCGCCCTTCGACAGCTATTTCGAGAAATCCGCCTCGAACATGAGCGAGGTGATGGCCCGCGGCGGCCAGGTGGTGTTCGTCACCGACTCCGAGGGCCAGAAGCACGCCCCGGACGGCGCCCGCGTGGTGGTGACGGCCCCGCGCTGCGACCCGCTGATCGCGCCCCTCGTCTACGCCCCGCCGATCCAGCTCCTGGCCTACCACGTGGCCGTCCTGAAGGGCGCCGACGTCGACCAGCCGCGCAACCTGGCGAAGTCCGTCACCGTGGAGTGACCTTCCCTCCCCTTCTGGGGAGGGACAGACCGCGAAGCGGTCGGGGTGGGGAAGTATGGGGCCGGATCGCCGAGGTCGGGGAGGATCGAGGCTTCCCCACCCGTCTCGCTACGCTCGACACCCTCCCCAGAAGGGGAGGGAATGCGCAAAAAGAAACGGCCGCCCCGCGAGGGACGGCCGTTCTTCAAGCAGTCTCGAATGAGACGATGCTTACTTCTTCTCAGGCGTCGAGGCCATGGCGCCAGCGTCGGCGGCCGGAGCGGCGGCCGGAGCGGCAGCGGCGTCAGCGGCCGGAGCGGCGGCGGCGTCGGCGGCCGGAGCGGCCGGAGCGGCGGCGGCGTCAGCAGCCGGAGCAGCGGCGGCGTCGGCGGCCGGGGCCGGAGCCTCTTCCTTCTTTTGGCAGGCAGCCAGGCTCAGGGCCAGGACGCCAGCGGCGGCGACGGTCAGAATGCGAAGCTTCATTTGAGGTGGCTCCCCGTGCGGTGAATTCCGCGACTCTCGGACCGTACACAATTTCGTGCGATCGCAAAATCGTGATCATGCCTCCCAGGCGAAAAAATTCCCGCCAAAGGCGCGGAACCCTTTACGGGATTTTCACGGGTTCGCGGCCAGCCGGCCGGCCCGAAGTGGCGTATCTGGAGGGGTGATGGCCCAGCGGGTGAAGAAGGCGGTGCTGCCGGTGGCGGGCCTGGGCACGCGGGTGCTGCCGGGCGCGAAGACCACGCCGAAGAACCTGCTCAACGTCGTGGACCGCCCGATCCTCAGCTACATCGTCGAGGAGGCCCGCGCGGCGGGCATCGAGCACTTCGTGTTCATCGTCGGCCGCGGCCAGGCGGCCATCGAGGACTACTTCGACGCCATCCCCGAGATCGAGCAGGCGCTGGCCGCCAAGGGCAAGCTGGACATCCTGGAGGACCTGCGCCGCGACCTGGGCGAGCCCGGCGAGATGAGCTTCGTGCGCCAGATGGCGCCGCTGGGCCTGGGGCACGCGGTCTGGTGCGCGCGCCATATCGTCGGCGACGAGCCCTTCGCGGTGATGCTGCCCGACATGCTGATGACCGCAGACCCGCCGGCGCTGGCCCAGGCCATGGCGGCCTACGAGCAGGTCGGCGGCAACATCGTCGTCGTCGAGCCCGCGCCGCCGGGCGAGGCGCACAAGTACGGCATCGTGGCGCTGGAGGGCCAGGACGGCCGGCTGAACCGCATGACCGGCACGGTCGAGAAGCCCCCGCCGGGGACTGAGCCCTCGAACCTCTTCATCTCCGGCCGCTACATCCTGCAGCCGGAGATCTTCGAGATCCTCGAGACCCAGGAGCGCGGCGCGGGCGGCGAGATCCAGCTGACCGACGGCATGGCCAACCTGATGAAGCGCCAGGCCTTCCACGCCCTGGAGTACGACGGGACCACCTTCGACTGCGGCGACAAGATCGGCCTGCTGCGCGCCAACGTCGCCTTCGCCCTCGCCCGCCCCGACCTGGCCGACGCGGCGCGCAAGGCGATCTCGGAGCTGCTGTGATTGTTCCGCTCATCCCGGCGAATGCCGGGACCCAGATCCAAAGGCGCAATGGCGGACGGGAATAGCGCCAGGCTCGAGGAATCCACCTCGGAGTCATCCCATCTGGGTCCCGGCATTCGCCGGGATGAGCGGATTGAGGTTGGAGCCCGCAGATGAGACTCCTCATCTTCGGCTACGGCTTTTCCGGCCGCGCGCTCTCCGCGCGGATGAGGGCCGAGGGCTGGGAGGTGTTCGCCACCCATCGCGATCCCGAGGGCGCCGCGCGCATCGCCGCCGACGGGGTCGCGCCCGTCGACCTGGCCGATCGCGACGCGCTGACCGCCGCGCTCGCCGGCGCCACCGCGCTCCTCGTCACCGCCCCGCCCGGCCCGCAGGGCTGCCCGGGGCTGAACACCCTCGTGGGCCCGCTGGCCGAGGCCGGGGCGTTCCCCGACTGGACCGGCTACCTCTCGACCACCGGCGTCTACGGCGACCGCCACGGGGGCTGGGTCACCGAGGACAGCCGCCTGGCCGCCCAGTCCGTCGAGGGCGCGCGCCGGGTCGGGGCGGAGCGCGACTGGCTGGACGCCGGCCGCGGCCTGGGGCTGACCGTGACCATCTTCCGGCTGCCCGGCATCTACGGCCCCGGCCGCTCGGCCTTCGACCGGCTGCGGACGGGGACCGCCCGGCGGATCGCCGCGCCGGGCCAGGTCTTCTCCCGCATCCACGTGGACGACCTGGCCGCCGGCCTCGTCGCCTCGATCGCTCGCCCGCGCGCCGCCGGGGTCTACAACCTCTGTGACGACGAACCCGCCCCCAACAGCGACGTGATCGCCCACGCCGCCGGCCTGCTGGGCGTCCCCGCCCCGCCGGAGGTCCCTCTGGCCGACGCCAACCTCTCGCCGGCCGCGATGCGCTTCTACGCCGAGAGCAAGCGGGTCTCGAATGCCCGCGCCAAGGCCGAGCTCGGCTGGCGGCCGGCGTATCCGACCTACCGCGAAGGCCTGGCCGCGGTCCTGGCGACGGGCGGCTAGGGGACCGATCCGGGCGGCGGCGGCAGGCTCGCGACCTGGTCGGCGTTCAGCTGCACCAGCTCGTCGACGGCGCCGATCAGGCGGACGAGGTCCTGCGGCCGCGACAGCCGGTGGTCGCCGTCCTTGATCAGGGCGAACACGACGTCGTCGCTGCGGAACGCGCTCGCCAGCTCCAGCGCATGCGTCCACGGCACGTCCGGGTCCTCGGCGCCCTGCAACACGCGCACCGGCAGGTCGATGGGCACCGGCTCGCCGTCCAGGATCGACCACCGCGCCCCGTCGTCCAGCAGCGCCTGGCTGATCGGATAGGGATCGCCGTACTCGGACGGCCGCATCCAGACGCCATTGCTGGCGAGCTCCAACTGGCCTTCGGGCGGGATGGTCGGCGCCATCAGCTTGTCGGTGAAGTCGGCCGCGGGCGCGACCAGCACCAGGCCCTTGATCCGCTTCGCCCGCGCCATGGCCGCCAGGCAGGCGATCCAGCCGCCCATCGAGGAGCCCACCAGCACCAGCTCCTCGCGCGTGAGCTGGTCGATCACCGCCAGCGCGTCCTCGTACCAGCGGGTGATCGTGCCCTTGGCGAAGTCGCCCGAGGATTCGCCGTGGCCGAAGTAGTCGAAGCGCACGAACGCGCGGCCCTGCGCCCAGGCCCACTCGGCCAGCGCCTGGGCCTTGGTCCCGCTCATGTCGGAGTTGAATCCGCCCAGCCAGACGATCGCCGGCGCCGCGCCCTCCACGGCCCGCCAGGCCAGGCGCTCGCCGTCCGGCCGCTCCAGAGATCCCCCAACCTCTCTCATGGCGGAGTCATAAACCGCTCCAGTGTTCATGGGCCACCGTTTCAGTTTATGCAGGCCCTCACAGGAAGCCTGAGGACCCGTGGCGTTACCCCCCGACTTCACCCTGCTGCAGGTCATCCCGGAGCTGGAAACCGGCGGCGCGGAACAGACGACGATCGATGTGGCTCGGGCCGTGGTCCGCGCGGGCGGAACGGCCCTGGTGGCGACGCGCGGCGGGCGGATGACCGCGCGGCTGGAGGCCGACGGCGCGCGCCTGGCCCAGATGCCGGTGCAGACCAAGAACCCGCTGACGATGCTGGGCAACGCCGCCCGCCTGGTCGCCCTGATCCGCCAGGAGAAGGTCTCCATCGTCCATGCCCGCAGCCGCGCCCCGGCGTTCTCCGCGCTGTGGGCGGCCAAGGCCACCGGCGTCCCGTTCGTCGCCACCTACCACGGCGTCTACAAGTCCCAGTCGCGGCTGAAGCGCTGGTACAATGCGGTCATGACCCGCGGCGACCTGGTCATCGCCAATTCCGACTACACGCGCGACCACGTGCTGGCCGAGCATGCCATCGACCCGCAGCGCATGGTCACCATCCCCCGCGGCGTCGACCTGGACCGCTTCGACCCGACCTTCGTGGTGCCGAGCCGGATCGAGGCCCTGCGCGCGGCCTGGGGCGTCCCCGACGACGAGCGCACCAAGATCGTGCTGGCCGGTCGCCTGACCCGCATCAAGGGCCACCTGACCATCGTGGAGGCCGCCCGGCGGCTGGCCACGGCCGGACGGCGCGACTTCCTGATCCTGTTCGCCGGCGACGACCAGGGCCGCACCGGCTACGCCGCGGAGCTGCAGGGCGCGATCGATGCGGCCGGGGTGTCGGACCTGGTGAAGATCGTCGGCCATTGCGACGACATGCCGGCCGCCTACCTGCTCGCCGATCTCGCCATCCTGCCCACCATCCAGCCGGAAAGCTTCGGCCGCGCCGCCGTAGAGCCGCAGGCGATGCGCCGCCCGGTGATCGCGGCCAACCACGGCGGGGTCACCGAGACGGTGGTCGACGGCGTGACCGGCTGGCTGGCGCCGGTCGGCGACGCGGACGCCTGGGCCGAGGCGCTCGCCCGCGCCATCGACCTCGGTCCCGGCCGTCGGCTCGAGATGGGCGAGGTCGGCCGCAACCGCGCGCGCCAGCTCTACTCGGTAGACGCCATGTGCGCCGCCACCCTGGCGGCCTATGAACAGGTGCTGGAGGCCCGCGCCTGATGGCCCGCACCGTCGAACGCATCCTGAGCATCAAGCTGTCGGCGCTCGGCGACTTCGTGCTGGCGCTGGCGGCGATGAAGAAGATCCGCGCCAGCCACCCCAAGGCGCACATTACGCTGCTGACCACCCCGCCGTTCGAGGCGCTGGCGAAGATCTGCCCCTACTTCAACGCCGTCGACACCGGCGGGCGGCCCGAGACCTTCGCCCAGTGGATGGCGCTACGGGCCCGGATCAAGGCGGCCAACTACGACCGCGTTTACGACCTGCAGACCTCGGCCCACTCCAACCGCATCTTCCAGGCCCTGCGGCCCAACCCGCCGGCCTGGTCGGGGATCGCCTTCGGCTGCTCGCTGCCGCACAAGAACCCGCTGCGCAACGCCATGCACACCCTGGAGCGGCAGGCCGACCAGCTGATGTACGCCGGCATCTGGCCCGACGCGCCCACCGAGGCCGGCTCGGCGCCGCCGCCCGACCTCTCCTGGATCGCCAAGGCCGCCCCGCCCGAGCGGCCGGTGCCCGGCGCCAACAAGCCCCGCCCCTATGTGATGTTCGTCCCCGGCGGCTCGGCGCACCGGATGGAGAAGCGCTGGCCGGTGGAGAAGTACTCCGAGCTCGCCCGCATCCTGTACGCCCGCGGCTTCGACGTGGTGATCATCGGCGGCCCCACCGAGGCGGACCTGGCCCACCAGATCCAGCGCGCGGTGCCCCGCGCCCGCGACCTGACCGGCCGGACCGACTTCGCCCGCATCGCGCTGCTGGGCGCGAAGGCCGCGCTGGCGGTCGGCAACGACACCGGCCCGCTGCACCTGGCGGTGGCCGGCGGCGCCCCCGCCATCGTGCTCTTCAGCCGCGCCTCCGACCCGAAGCTCTCGGCCCCGCGCGGCCGCGTGGCCATCCTGCGGGCCGAAAACCTGGCCGACCTGCCTGTGGCGCAAGTGGCGCAGGCGGCCAATTCATTGGCCCCTTCACCGACCGCCGCGCCTTGATACGGGCGCCTCATCGGGTCATATACTGAAGAGCGTCCGGAGCGCTTCGTGCGAACCGGCGTTTTTTGCGTTTCAACAGTCCCGGAGCACTGCCTATTCGCCGCCCCATGCAATCGCCGCCCGTCAAAGAAGGGCCGCGAATGAACGAAGACATCCGCGTTCCCCGTGTCCTGCTCATCGACCAGCACGGAGAAAAACAGGGCGTGATGCCCACCTCCGCGGCCATCGAGGCCGCCGAAGAGGCCGGACTCGATCTCGTCGAGATCGTGCCGAACGCGGATCCGCCCGTCTGCAAGATCCTGGACTACGGCAAGTTCAAGTTCCAGGAGCAGAAGAAGAAGAACGAGGCGCGGAAGAAGCAGAAGGTGGTGGAGCTCAAGGAAATCAAGCTCCGTCCGAACATCGACATCCACGACTACGACGTGAAGGCGCGGTCGATGCACCGCTTCTTCGAGGAAGGCGACAAGGTGAAGATCACCCTGCGCTTCCGCGGTCGCGAACTGGCCCACCCGGAACTGGGGATGAAGCTGCTCCAGAAGGTGAAGGCCGACTTCGAGCCCGTCGCCAAGGTGGAGTACGAGCCCCGCATGGAGGGCCGCCAGATGATCATGATCCTGGCGCCTCGGTGAGGCTCGGCGTTTCAGCCCTCTTCGGAACGGTCGCCCTCGCGGCGGCCGTTTTCGCATCGGCCCAGCAGCCGGCTCCCAACGCGCCCTTCGCTCCGTTCAAGATCGGCGAAGGGCTCTACTACGTAGGCGCCGCCGACTACGCCTCGTACCTGATCGTCACCAAGGCGGGCCTGATCGTCATCGACGGCGGCGACCAGCCGACGGGCAGGCAGGTGGTGGCCAATATCCGCACGCTGGGCTTCGACCCGGCCAACGTGAAGATCCTGCTGAACAGCCATCAGCACTTCGACCACGCCGCCGGCCTGGCCGAGATCCGGCATGCGGCGCCGGCCGCGAAGCTCTACGCCAGCGCCGCCGACGGCGCGGTGATCGCCGCCGGCGGCCGCGGCGACCCCTTCATCAAGGGCGACCGCTACTATTACGAGCCCGTGCCGGTGGCCGTGACCCTGAAGGACGGCCAGCAGGTCTCGCTCGGCGGCTGGACGCTCACCGCCCACGTCACCGGCGGCCACACCAAGGGCTGCACCACCTGGACCTTCCCGGTCACCGTCGCCGGCAAGGTGCGCCAGGCCCTCGTCCACTGCTCCTCGTCCGTCCTGCCCGGCTACAAGCTCGGCAAGACCGAGACCTACCCCGGCCAGACCGCCGACTACGAGAAGAGCTTCGCCACCTGGAAGAAGCTCCCCTGCGACGTCTTCATCGCCTCCCACGGCCAGTTCTACGGCCTCGCCGAAAAGAAGAAGGCGCTGGACGCGGGCAAGGCGGACGCCTTCGTCGACCCGGCGGGCTGCAAGACCTTCTACGAACGCTCCGAAGCGGCGTTCCGCGCGGAACTGAAGAAGCAGAACCCGTAGCTTTCACCTTCATAGTTCTATATATGTTCCGTCATCCCGCGACTTGTTCGCGGGACCCATGCTGGCGCCTCCCGGATGGCGGATAGATGGGTCCGCGAACAAGTCGCGGGATGACGAGGGGGAGGATGTGTCCCCCCATTGCCACGATCCCCAGGCCATCCGCCGAACACGCTCTCCCAAGCCTTGCCGCTGACAGCGTACGCGCCTAACTCGGCCGCATGTCCGACACGTCGCCGCGGGAGGCCGCGCCGCCCCGCTTTGCGGCGGCGTCGCTGATCGCCCTGATCTTCCTGAACATGCTCGGGTTCGGCATCGTGGTGCCGTTCCTGCCGCTCTATGCCAAGTCGTTCAACGCCCAGCCCTGGCAGATCGGCCTGATTTTCTCCGCCTTTTCGATGGGGACCTTCTTCGGCGAGCCGTTCTGGGGCCGGATCTCCGACCAGATCGGGCGCAAGCCGATCCTGATCTCGACGATCGTCGCCAACTGCCTGTGCTACCTGGCGCTGGCGTTCGCCCAGGTGTGGTGGGCGGCGTTCGCGATCCGGCTGCTGGGCGGCCTGTTCTCCGGCAACGGCTCGGTGATCCAGGGCTACATCGCCGACGTCACCCCGCCGGAGCGCCGCACGCGCTCGATGAGCTGGATGAGCGCCGCCTGGAACGTGGGCCTGATCGTCGGCCCCACCCTGGGCGGCTGGTTCGCGCGGCCCGACGCCGGCCCCGTGGGCTTCCAGCTCCCGCTGTTCATCTCCGCCGGCCTGTTCGCGGCCTCCGCCGTCTCGATCGCGCTCTTCATCCGCGAGAGCCGGGTGCGCGACCTGGGCGCCACGTACCGGCCCAACCGCTGGGCCGCCACCGGCGAGGCCGCGCGCCACCCGGTGATCGGCAAGCTGATGCTGCTGACCTTCCTGGTAGGCTTCGCGTTCAACGGCATCGAGTCGGTGTTCAGCCTGTGGACCGAGGCCCGCTACGCCTGGGGGCCGCACCAGATCGGCACCGCCTTCGCCGTCGTCGGCGTCGCCGCGGCGATCACCCAGATCTTCTTCACCGGCTGGCTCTCCGAGCGCTTCGGCCAGGCGACCATGCTGGCGATCGGCATGGCGATCACGATGGTCTGCATCGGACTGCAGCCGCTGTCGCCCAACGGCGTCGTTACCGTCGCCCTGATGTCGGTCAGCGCCATCGGCCAGTCGGTGGCCTGGCCCAACGTCAGCGCCATGATCTCCGAGACCGCCGAGCCGCACCGGCAGGGCCAGATCCTGGGCCTCAACAACGCCATGGGCGCGGCCGCCCGCTTCTTCGGCCCGCAGGCGGCGATGGTCTCGTTCGCCGGGCCCAGCATCGATGGCCCGTTCTTCGTCGGCGCCCTGGCCGTCGCGCCGGCCATCTTCCTGGCGATTGCCGCCGGGCGCCGCGCCCGCGCGCTCGGCGCGACGCCGGTCCCCCGATCCCATTCCCTGTCATGAGCACGGTCACGCTCGATCCCCGGGAAGAGCGCCGCGCCCTGATCGTGCTGCTGACCGTGATCTACTTCATGATCGCGGGCTTCGGGCTGGTCATCCCGCTGCTGCCGTTCTTCGCCCAGGCGTTCCAGGCCTCGCCGCTCCTGGTGACGGCGATGTTCTCGGTGTTCTCCTTCGGCCAGTTCCTGGGCGAGCCCTTCTGGGGAAAGCTCTCCGACCGGATCGGCCGTCGCCCGGTGCTGATCGTCACCATCTCCGGCGTGGCGCTGAGCTACGCGGCGCTGGCCTTCGCGCCCAACATCTGGGTCGCGCTCGGCATCCGCTTCGTGAACGGCGTCCTCGCCGGCAACATCTCCACCCTGCAGGGCGTGCTGGCCGACATCACCCCGCCCGAGCGGCGTGCGGCGCGGATGGGGATCATGGGCGCGGCGTTCAGCGCCGGCTTCACCACCGGCCCGGCGATCGGCGGCTATCTGGCCCAGCCCAGCCGCGGCGCGCTCGGCTTCCAGCTGCCGCTGCTGGCGGCCGCGGCCTTCGCGGCGCTCTCCGTCGTGGCGGTGGTCTTCCTGGTGCGCGAGACGCGGATGAAGGCCGAGCCCTCCGCTATCCGCCAGGTCCGCTCGGCCCGCCTGGCCGAAGGCTTCGGCCACCCGGTGATCAGCCGGGTGGTGATGATCAGCTTCATCGTCGTCATCGGCTTCGCCGGCATCGAGGCCACCTATGGCCTGTGGACCGAAAAGCGCTTCGGCTGGGGCCCGCGCCAGATCGCCACCGCCTTCGCCCTGATCGGCATCCTGGGCGCAGTCTGCCAGGGCTGGCTGTGCGGCCGCCTGGCCCGCGTCTACGGCGAGGCGCGCACGCTCACCGCCGGACTGGTGCTGATGCTCATCGGCATCGCCACCCAGGGCCTGTCGCCGACCTGGCCGATCGCCATCGTCGGCTTCGCCTTCGTCTGCGTCGGCCAGTCGCTGTGCTTCCCGAACATCTCGGCCCTGATCAGCCGCGCCTCGCCGCCCGACCGCCAGGGCGAGATGCTGGGGCTGAACATGAGCGGCATGGCGCTCGCCCGAATCGGCGGCCCGATGGTGGCCGGCTGGCTGTTCGTGATCGCGACCGGCGCGCCCTTCGCGCTCTCGGCGCTGCTGATCCTGCCGGCGCTGTGGTTCGCCTGGACGGTGATCCAGCGCACGCCGAAACTTGCCTAAACCGGACAGCGCGCCACAAACCTGACGCTCGCTGTCAGGTTATCCGGCGCACAAGGACGGCCTCTCGCAACAAGAGGCTCCGCATGCGTCCCTTCCTCGTCGCTCTCGCCCTCGCCGCCCTGGCCCTGCCCGCCGCGGCCCAAACCACCGCCCCGGACCCCGACGCCGGCCACGGCTTCGACTTCCTGATCGGCGACTGGAAGGCGAAGCTGCGCCAGCTCGACAAGCCCCTCACCGGCTCCGCCACCTGGATCGAGTACGAGGGCATCTCGCGGACCCACAAGCTCCTCGACACCAACGCCAACTTCGAGGAGTTCGCCGTCCACCCGACCGGCGCGGCCGGCAAGGCCAAGAAGGGCCAGACCCTGCGGCTCTACAATCCCGAGACCCGCGAGTGGAGCATCTACCTGATCTACGCTGACCAGGGCCTGCTCGGCATGCCCGCCACCGTCGGCCGCTTCAAGGACGGCAAGGGCGAGTTCTACGACATGGAACTCTGGAACGGCCGCACCATCCTGGTCCGCTACCAATGGACTCCCGCCAAACCCGGCCCCCACTTCGAACAGGCCTTCAGCGTCGACGGCGGCAAGACCTGGGAGGTGAACTGGATCCTCGACCTGACGCCGGAGCACTGACCGCCTCCACCCACACGCTCGTCATCCCCGGCCTTGTGCCGGGGACCCAGAAACGCAGGCATCGATGCAGCGGCCCCGCGGCCAATCCCTCAAGCGCCGGCGTTTCTGGGTGGCCGGGACAAGCCCGGCCATGACGATCAAAAGGGGAGTGGCAAGGGCTACCCCGCAGGCTCCGGCTTAAATCTCATGGCTGCCAGTTTGCCTCCGGGCCTGGCGATCTCAAGGACCGGCCGGCGGCCGGCCGCCCCGCGGCGGCGCTCTGCGCCGTCCTTGACATCGCCAGGCCCGGAGGCTCGCATCATCCATGAGGTTCAAGGCGGGGTGGCATCTCCGATGCACTCCCGTCGGCAAGGGGACGCGAAGGATTCGATGAACCAACGGCGTTGGCTCCTTGCTTTCTGCTGCTGCTTTGGAGGTTGGTTTCTATGGTTCTTGCTCGGGGCCGTTCTCGAAGCCCCTGACTGGACCATGTACCTCATCGTCGCTTCGATCCTCGTCGGCTTTATCGCCTTCTGGTCTCATCCGTGGTTCCGCGATCGGCCCAAGTAGCGGCTCCCGCCTTGCCATCGCCCCCCCTTTCCGCTACTAGCCCGCCCCTTCGGAACAGCCTGGCCCAAGGCATGCCATGGCGGTTCATCAACACGACCAGAGGACGGAGCCTTCGGGCCCCGAGTGAAATGCCCAAACTGAAGACCAAGTCAGGCGTGAAAAAGCGCTTCAAGATGACGGCGTCTGGCAAGCTGAAGGCCGGCGTCGCCGGCAAGCGCCACCGCCTCATCAGCCACAACGGCAAGTACATCCGTCAGAACCGTGGGACCAAGGTGATGTCCGATCAGGACGCCAAGATCATCAAGTCCTGGCTCCCCTACGGCCTCTAAAGGAGAACTGACCGATGGCACGCGTCAAACGGGGCGTCACCGCCCACGCCAAGCACAAGAAGGTTCTCGAGCAGGCCAAGGGCTTCTACGGGCGCCGCAAGAACACCATCCGCACCGCCAAGGCGGCCGTGGACAAGGCCGGCCAGTACGCCTACCGCGACCGCAAGGTCCGCAAGCGGAACTTCCGCTCGCTGTGGATCCAGCGGATCAACGCCGCGGCGCGCCTGGAAGGCTTCACCTATTCCCGATTTATCTTCGGCCTTGAGAAGGCCGGGATCGAAATGGACCGCAAGGTCCTCGCCGACATCGCCGGCGCCGATCCGACCGCTTTCAAGGCCATCGCCGACAAGGTTCGCGCCGCGCTGGCTTGAGGCCTCGGTCCACTAGGACCCTGATGCAATCAAGAGCCCTCCGGCCGAACCGCCGGGGGGCTTTTTGCTGGCCCCCTTCACCCCGTGAAGTCTGAAGGCTAGGACACGAAGCTCCCATGACCGACTACGCCAAACTCGCGCAGGACCTGGACCAGCGCATCGCCGCGGCCGCCGACCTGGCCGCCCTGGAAGCCATCCGCGTCGAGGCGCTGGGCAAGACCGGCGCGATCTCCGAGCTCCTGAAGTCCCTGGGCAAGATGAGCCCCGACGAGCGCCGCACCGAGGGCCCGCAGATCAACGGCCTGCGCGACGGCGTCGCCGCCCACATCGCGCGCCGCAAGGAGGCCCTGGAGAGCGCCGAGCTGGACGCCAAGCTCAGCTCCGAGCGCGTCGACCTCTCGCTCCCGCCCGCGCCGGAGCGCAAGGGCCGCGTCCATCCCACCATGCAGGTGCTGGACGAGATGATCGCCGTCTTCGCCGACCTCGGTTTCTCGCTCGCCGAGGGCCCGGACATCGAGGACGACTTCCACAACTTCACGGCGCTCAACTTCCCGCCCAAGCACCCGGCGCGGGAGATGCACGACACCTTCTGGCTGCCCGAGGACCCGGCCACGGGCGAGCGCAAGCTGCTGCGCACCCACACCAGCCCCGTGCAGATCCGCACCATGATGCAGGGCCAGAACAAGCCGCTGCCCGCCTGGATCGCCCAAGGCCAGGCGCCGCCGATCCGCGTCATCGTGCCGGGCCGCGTCTACCGCTCGGACTCCGACGCCACCCACACGCCGATGTTCCACCAGATGGAAGGCCTGGTCATCGACCGGAACATCCACATGGGCCACCTGAAGTGGACCCTGGACGCCTTCATCCGCCGCTTCTTCGAGAGCGACAGCGTGGTCACCCGCTTCCGGCCGCACCACTTCCCGTTCACCGAGCCGTCGGCGGAGATGGACGTGCAGTGCGACCGCTCCGGAGGCTCCATCAAGATCGGCGAGGGGACCGACTTCCTGGAGATCCTGGGCGGCGGGATGGTGCACCCGAACGTGATCCGCAACTGCGGCCTCGACCCCGACGAGTGGCAGGGCTTCGCCTTCGGCATGGGCGTCGACCGGCTCGGCGCGCTGAAGTACGGCATGCCCGACCTGCGCGACATGTTCGGGTCGGACACCCGCTGGATCCAGCACTGGGGCTTCTCGGCCTTCCAGGCGCCCAACACGGCGACGGGCCTGTCATGACCGAGCTCTGGAACGGGCTGGAGGCGCACATGTTCGGCGACGGGCCGCAGCTCGCCGACGAACTGCTGGCGCTGATCCTCGCCGGCAAGAAGACCGCCACCTGCTGGAGCGCCGCCGAGGGCCTGAAGGGGTCTGCGGTCGGCAAGCCGTGGGCCGTGAAGAACGGCGCGGGCGTCGTCCGCTGCGTGCTTGAGACCGTCGAGCTCACCCAGCGCCGGTTCTGCGACGTCGACGCCGCCTTCGCCTTCGAGGAGGGCGAGGACGACCGCACGCTCGCGTCCTGGCGCGCCGCGCACCAAGCCTACTTCACCCGCAACGGCGGGTTCGCGCCGGACATGCTGCTCAACTGCGAGCGCTTCCGGCTGGTCAGTATCGTCGGCGAAGGGGCCGAGGCATGAAGTTCACCCTCTCCTGGCTCAAGGAGCACCTCGACACCAGCGCGACCGTCGCCCAGGTCGTCGACGCCATGACCATGGCTGGCCTGGAGGTCGAGGGCGTCGAGGACCCGGCCGCCAAGCTCGCCAGGTTCACCGTCGCCAAGGTGGTCGAGGCCGTCCAGCACCCCAACGCCGACAAGCTGCGGGTCTGCCAGGTCGACACCGTCGACGGGCGGCTGGAGATCGTCTGCGGCGCCCCGAACGCGCGGGCGGGCCTGACCACCATCTACGCCCCGATCGGCGCCTACGTGCCCGGCTCCGGCATCACGCTCGAGGCGCGGCCGGTCCGCGGCGTGGTCTCCAACGGCATGCTCTGCTCGGGCCGTGAGCTGGAGGTGGCCGACGACGCCGACGGCATCGTCGAGCTGCCCGACACGCTGCAGGTGGGCGCATCCGCCGCCGAGGCCTTCGGCCTGGAGGCGGTGATCGACTTCGAGGTGACGCCCAACCGGCCGGACTGGCTGGGCGTGCGCGGCGTCGCCCGCGACCTGGCCGCCGCCGGCCTGGGCGCCCTGAAGCCCGACCGCGCCAGGCCGGTGAAGGGGGCTTTCCCCTGCCCGATCGAGATCAAGGTCGACGGCGAGGCCTGCCCGGTGTTCGCCGGCCGGCTGATCCGCGGCGTGAAGAACGGACCCTCGCCGGAGTGGCTGCAGCGGCGCCTGATCAGCGTGGGCCTGCGCCCCATCAACGCCCTGGTCGACGTCACCAACCTGATCTCCTACGACCGCGCCCGCCCGCTGCACGTCTATGACGCGGCGAAGATCGCGGGCGGCGTCATCGAGGCCCGGCTCGGCCGCGAGGGCGAGAAGGTCGAGGCTCTCGACGGCAAGACCTACGAGACCGGCCCCGAGATCTGCGTCATCGCCGACGCCTCGGGCGCCATCGGCCTGGGCGGCGTGATGGGCGGCGAATCCACCGGCTGCTCGGAGGCCACCACCGACGTCTTCGTCGAGAGCGCCTGGTTCGACCCGATCCGCACCGCCCAGACCGGCCGCATCACCGGCATCGTCTCCGACGCCCAGTACCGCTTCGCCCGCACCGTCGACCCGCAGTCGGTCGTGCCGGGGATCGAGCTCGCCACCCAGCTCATCCTCGACCTCTGCGGCGGCGAGGCCTCGGAGGTGAAGGTCGCCGGCGAGGCGCCCGCCCCGCCCGGCCCGATCGCCTTCGACCGCGCCTATGTGAAGAAGCTCGCGGGGCTGGAGGCGCCGGCGCACCGGATCGACCAGATCCTGGCCACCCTCGGCTTCGGCGGCTCCGGCAACCAGGTCATCCCGCCCACCTGGCGGCGCGACGTGGAGGGCAAGGCCGATATCGTCGAGGAGGTCGCGCGCATCGTCGGCTACGACAAGCTGCCGGCCGAGCCCCTGCCCGAGATGGCTCCGCCGCCCGGCGGCGTCCTGACCCTGCGCCAGCGCCGCATCCGCGACGCGCGCCGCCTGCTGGCCGCGCGCGGCTACTCCGAGGCGGTGACCTGGAGCTTCATCCGCCGCGCCTGGGCGGAGCTGTTCGGCGGCGGCGACGCGACCCTGGTGCTCGCCAACCCGATCGCCTCCGAGCTCGACACCATGCGACCCTCGGCGCTGCCCAACCTGATCGAGGCGGCCGAGCGCAACGCCCGGCGCGGCTTCGCCGACGCGGCCCTGTTCGAGGTGGGGCCGAACTTCCGCAGCGACGAGCCGGCCGGCCAGTGGACCGCCGTCTCCGCCCTGCTCGCCCCGCACCCGCCCAAGCACTGGGCCAGGGGCGCGGGCGACCCGCTGTTCGACCTCAAGGCCGACCTGATGGCCCTGCTGGACGAGATGGGCGCGCCGACCCTGCAGGTCGTGCAGGGTCAGACCTCGTCCTGGTGGCATCCCGGCCGCTCGGCCCGCCTGCAGCTCGGCCCCAAGGTGGTGATCGCCGAGTTCGGCGAGCTGCACCCGCGCATCCTGAAGGCGCTGGACGCCGAGGGCCCGATGCTGGCCTTCGAGGCGAACCTGGACGCCATCCCCGAGCCGAAGCGCAAGGGCGCCAAGACCCGGTCCGCGCTCGAACTCTCGGCCCTGATGCCGCTCACCCGCGACTTCGCCTTCCTGGTCGCCGCCGACACCCCGGCCGGCGACCTGGTCCGCCCGATCCTCGGCGCCGACAAGGCCCTGATCGCCGAAGCCCGCGTCTTCGACGTCTACCAGGGCGCCGGCGTCCCCGACGGCCAGAAGTCCGTGGCCGTCGAGGTGCTGGTGCAGCCTCGCGAGAAGACGCTGACGGACGCGGAGATTGAAGCGCTCAGCGCGCGCATCGTCACCGCGGCCGAGAAAGCGGTGGGCGCGAAACTGCGGTCCTAACAACGGGTGTCATCCCGGTTTTCGCCATCGGCGAAAGACCGGGACCCATGAAGCGCGGCGTCGCCCTGCTTGCCTGGCGGCGGGCGGCAGCCATGGGTCCCGGCCTTCGCGTTCCGCGAAGCCGGGATGACAACGTTGGTGGATCAGCGCCCCGCCACCTCCTCCAGCCGCCCGACGATGCGCGGCCAGCCGCCGCTCATGCCCTGGTAGCCGCCTTCGTCCTGCGGCCGGAAGCCGGACTGTTCCATGCGCACGTGCGTGCCGCCGTCCACCGGCGTCAGGGTCCACGTCACGATGGTCGAGAGCCCGCTGTCGGAATCCGTCGGCTTGCCCCAGCGATAGACCAGCCGGCTCGGCTCATCGACCTCGAGGACCTCGCAGTGGGTGATCCCGCTCCAGCCGGGCACCGGCTGGGCCTGGAAGGTGAACTCGTGGCCGACCACGGGTTCGAAGTTGTTCTTCATCAGCCACTCCTCGATGAGCGGCGACTGGGTCAGCGCCCGCCAGATCTTGGCCGGCGGATGCGGCATGGTGCGTTCGACGACGATGCTCTTGGTGGGGGCGGCGGTGGCAGCGGCGTTCATTGGTCCATCTCCCTATTGGTCCATTTCGCGGAGTAGCTTTTCGAGGCGGTCGAAGCCGTCGTTCCAGAAGCGGCTGTAGAAGCTCATCCAGTCGATCAGGGGCCGAAGCCCCTCCGGCTGGGCGCGGTAGAGGACCATGCGCCCGTGGCGCGTCTCGCCCACCAGGCCCGCCCCGCGCAGCGCCTTCAGGTGCTGCGACACCGCCGGCTGCGAGACACCGGCCCCGGCGGTCAGCGCGCCCACCGACAGCTCGCCCTCCCGCGCCAGCCGCTCGAACAGCCCGCGGCGGGTGCTGTCCGAGAGCGTGCGGAAAAGGTCGGCGGCGGGGTCCATGACCAATACATAAGTACGTACTTATGAATTAGTCAACCGGCGCGTTTGACTTCCGCGCGGGTCATTCTGGCTCGATCACGCCATGGTCGAGATCAACGGTGTCGCGCACACCTTCATCACCGTCGGCGACTTCGAGGCGGCGCGGGCCTTCTACCGCCAGCTCCTGCCCTTCCTGGGCTTGAAGGAGGTCGCCGACAGTCCGGACACCTACTATTGCGTCGGCGGCCGCACCGGCTTCGGCATCCGCCGGCCGGATCCCAAGTACGCCGGCGAGACCTACGCCCAGTTCAAGCCGGGCAGCCTGCACCACCAGTGCTGGCGCGTGCGCAGCCTGGAGGACGTTGACGCGGTCCACGCCTTCCTGGTCTCCATCGGCGCCAAGATCGTCCACGCGCCCCAGGTCGACGCCTTCGCCCCCGGCTACTACTCCGTCCTCTTCGAAGACCCCGACGGCATCCGCCTGGAGGTCAATCACGTGCCGGGCCGCGGCCTGTTCGACACCAAGGAGCAGCGGGTCTTCGGCACGTTGGACGCGCGGGACTGACCCCTGCCCCCAAGCTCGTCATCCCCCGGCTTGTCCGGGGGACCCATGCTTCCGCGACCCGGATCCCGCAAAGGGATCATCAGCGTCCATGTCCCGCGAGCCCGCCATCTCACGTGCGGCGGCGGAATGGGTCCCCCGGACAAGCCGGGGGATGACGATCATAGGGGAATCAGGTCGTCAGGATCACCTTCCCCACATGCGCCCCGGCCTCGAGGTGCGCATGCGCAGCGGCAGCGTCCGCGAGCGGGAACGTCGCGTCGACCTTCTGGCGCACCTTGCCCGCCGCGATCCAGGGCCACACCACCCGCTCCACCTCGCCCGCCAGCCGCGCCTTCTCGTCGGGGTCGCGGGGCCGCAGGGTCGAGCCGGTGATCACCGCGCGCTTCTGCATGATGCGGAAGATCGGCACGTCCAGCTGGCCGCCGCCGAGCGCGGCGATGAACACGATCCGCCCGCCGGTCTTCAGCGCGTCGAGGTTCTTGGCGGTGTAGTCGCCGCCCACCATGTCCAGCACCACGTCGACGCCGCCCTCGGCCTTGGCGACCTCGGCGAAGTCCTGGGCGGTGACGTCGACGGCCACGTCGGCCCCCAGCGCGCGCGCCGCGGCGGCCTTGTCGGCGCCGCGGCCCGTGGCGATCACCTTCGCGCCCGCCGCCTTGGCCATCTGGATGGCGGTGACCCCGATGCCCGAGGTCGCGCCGTGCAGCAGCAGCGTCTCGCCGGCCTTCAGGGCCCCGTGCTCGAAGACGTTGGCGTAGACCGTGAACACCGTCTCCGGCAGCCCGGCCGCCTCCTCGAACGACAGCCCCTCCGGGATCGGGAGCGCGTGGCGCGCGTCGCAGACCGCATACTCGGCGTAGCCGCCGCCGCCCAGCAGCGCGCAGACCTTGTCGCCCACCTTCCAGCGCCCGGCGGCGACGGCCACCTCGCCGGCCACTTCCAGCCCCATGGTGTCCGGCGATCCGGGCGGCGGCGGATAGCCGCCCAGGCGCTGCAGGATGTCGGGCCGGTTCACGCCGGCGGCCCTCACCCGGATCAGGATCTGGCCCGGCTCGGGCTTCGGAAGCGGGATCCTCGCGGCGTGCAGCGCGCTCGCCGGCCCCTTTCCGCCCTCGATGGCGACCGCGGTCATGGTCTCGGCTTCGAGGGGGCTGGTCATGCGCGAACGTCCTGAAACTTGCGAAAAACGGCGATGCACGGTCTGATAACGGCCCAATCGGGGGACGCATAGGAGGGTTCGAGATGGAAGAACCTGCTGAAGTCCGTGTCGGGCGCGGCCAGCGCCTGCTGGAGGCGGTCCGCGAAGATCTCGACCTCTTCGGCATCGCCGAGCTGGAAGAGCGCCTCGACGTCCTGGCCTCGGAGACCGCCCGGGTGCAGGCCCAGATCGACAAGAAGCGCTCCGGCCGCGCGGCCGCCGACGCCCTTTTCTCCCCCCGCGCGAACTAGCTGGAGGCCGCCCCCACGGCCGCCTCGCCCCACGCGGGTATGGCACACGGGTTGCAGAACCCGGCCCGAGGCCCGCGGCATTTCGTTCAGGGCGTGGAAACCGTAGGCGGTATAGAGTGGAATGGATGCGTGATATCGACAGCCCCGACTGGCGCGACGAGGTGATCGCCGACTTCGCCCGCTCGGAACTCTTCGAGCGGACCTTCCAGGAAGGGATGGAGCTGGTCGAGGAGACCGCGTCCTACCTCGATGGCGAAGGCCGGCAGGAATCCAAGCTGCTCTCCCGCAACGCCGCGCTCGCCTATGCGGCCGAGAGCATGCGCCTGACCACGCGCCTGATGCAGGTGGCCTCCTGGCTGCTGGTCCAGCGCGCCGTGCGCGAGGGCGACATGGCCCCGGCCGCGGCCTGCGAGGACCGCTACCGCCTGAATTCCGAGGACGTGGCCCGCGCCGCCGAGACCGAGGCCGCCCGCACGGAACTGCCCCGCGGCCTCACCCGCCTGGCCGACCGCGCCGAGCGCCTCTACGAGCGCGTCCGCCACCTGGACCGGCGCATGTACCTGGAAAGCCAGACCCAGGAGCCGACCAACCCGGTCCTCTCCCACATGGACAAGCTGCGCAGCGCGTTCGGGTCGTAGACCGCGCCGCAGGCGCAGTTTGTTGAACCACGGATTTCACGGATTTCCACGGATTGGCGCCGCGCTCATCCGTGCAAATCCGTGAAATCGGTGATTCCAAACAAAGGCGGCGCTGACGCGCCATCAGCCGGTCAGAACGGGAACCGGTTCCGCTTCCGCGTGTAGCTCAGGTAGCCGACGTTCGCGCCCAGCCGCAGGCCGACGCCGGCGCGGATCGGGGCCAGGGTGACCTCGTCGGCGCGCTGGTAGTTCACGCCCAGGCCGCCCACCAGATAGGCCGAGCCCTCGACGCCCGGGAAGCGCTGGAAGATCACCTCCGGGACCTGCAGGTTGTAGCAGAGCACGAAGACGCGGGACGCATTGCCGCCGAAGTCCCAGCCGGCCGACGGCCCCTGCCAGAACACCTCCACGGGCTGCTTGTCCTTCATGTAGAGCAGGCCGCGGCCGTACCGGGCGCCGATCACGAACGCGCCCGAGCCCTCCTCGCCGGCGATGTAGGCCGTCGGCCGGCCGTTCTTGGCGAACAGCTTCTCCACGACCGCGCCGGCGCTCTCGGCCGTCACGCCCAGGAAGTCCGAGACGTTGTTCACGATCTCGTCGCGGTCGTAGGTCTTCGCGCCGCCGGCCGGGGCGGGCGCCTCGGTCGGCGCGGCGCCCGGCGGGGGCGGCGGCGGCGCGCTCTGCGGCTGCTGGGCGCGCGCCGCGCCAGCCGCGAAGGTGACCAGTCCGGATACGATCAGGGTGCGTCGGTCCACGACCCGCTCCTCAAGAGATTGCCTGTCCAAATCCCGCCCAGAGCCGCCTCCATGCCGGGTGTCGCCTTAACGCAGCATTAACCACGTTGCCTGTGGCGATCCTGCGGCGGCCCCACTGCTATGTTGCGCCGCGAGATGTGCTAAAGGCGGCGCCCACATGACCACGCCGCTTTCCCATATCCGCAACTTCTCGATCGTCGCCCACATCGACCACGGCAAGTCCACGCTCTCCGACCGTCTGATCCAGGAGACGGGCGCGCTGACCGCGCGCGAGATGACCGAGCAGGTGCTCGACAACATGGACATCGAGCGCGAGCGCGGCATCACCATCAAGGCCCAGACCGTCCGCCTCGACTACAAGGCCGACGACGGCCAGACCTACGTCCTGAACCTGATGGACACCCCCGGCCACGTGGACTTCGCCTACGAGGTCAGCCGCAGCCTGGCCGCCTGCGAGGGGTCCATCCTGGTGGTCGACGCCAGCCAGGGCGTGGAGGCCCAGACGCTGGCCAACGTCTACCAGGCGATCGACAACGACCACGAGATCGTCCCGGTCCTCAACAAGATCGACCTGCCCGCCGCCGAGCCTGACCGGGTCCGCCAGCAGATCGAGGACGTCATCGGCCTCGACGCCTCCGACGCCGTCGAGTGCTCCGCCAAGTCCGGCGTCGGCATCCACGACGTGCTCGAGGCCATCGTCCACCGCCTGCCGCCGCCCAAGGGCGACCGTGACGCCCCGCTGAAGGCCCTCCTCGTCGACGCCTGGTACGACGCCTACCTGGGCGTGATCGTGCTGGTCCGGGTGATCGACGGCACGCTGCGCGCCGGCCAGCGCATCCGCATGATGCAGCAGGGCTCGACCCACCTGATCGACCGCATCGGCGTCTTCCGGCCCAAGCGCACCGACGTCGAGGAGCTCGGCCCCGGCGAGATCGGCTTCATCACCGCCCAGATCAAGGAAGTCGCCCACGCCGCCGTCGGCGACACGATCACCGACGAGCGCAAGCCGGCCGAAACCGCCCTGCCCGGCTTCCGCGAAGTGCAGTCGGTGGTGTTCTGCGGCCTCTTCCCGGTGGACGCCGCCAAGTTCGAGGACCTGCGCGCCGCGATCGGCCGCCTGCGCCTCAACGACGCCAGCTTCACCTACGAGATGGAGACGTCCGCCGCGCTGGGCTTCGGCTTCCGCTGCGGCTTCCTCGGCCTCCTGCACCTAGAGATCATCCAGGAGCGCCTCAGCCGCGAGTTCGACCTCGACCTCATCGCCACGGCCCCCTCGGTCGTCTACCGCGTCAAGCTGACCAACGGCGACGAGATCGAGCTGCACAACCCCGCCGACCTGCCCGACCCGGTGAAGATCGCCGACATCGCCGAGCCCTGGATCAAGGCCACTATCTTCACCCCCGACGACTACCTGGGCCCGATCATCAAGCTCTGCCAGGACCGCCGCGGCCAGCAGCGCGAACTGAGCTACGTCGGCTCCCGCGCGATGGTGGTCTACGACCTACCGCTGAACGAGGTGGTGTTCGACTTCTACGACCGGCTGAAGTCGATCTCGAAGGGCTACGCCTCGTTCGACTACACGATCGAGGACTACAAGGTCGGCGACCTCGTGAAGATGTCGATCCTGGTCAACTCCGAGCCCGTCGACGCGCTCAGCATGCTGGTCCACCGCGACCGCGCCGAGGCCCGCGGCCGCGGCATGGTCGAGAAGATGAAGGAGCTGATCAGCCCGCACATGTTCCAGATCCCCATCCAGGCGGCGATCGGCGGCAAGATCATCGCCCGCGAGACCGTCCGCGCCCTGCGCAAGGACGTCACCGCCAAGTGCTACGGCGGCGACGCCACCCGCAAGCGCAAGCTCCTGGACAAGCAGAAGGCCGGCAAGAAGCGCATGCGCCAGTACGGCAACGTCGACATCCCCCAGGAAGCCTTCATCGCCGCCCTGAAGATGGACGCGGACTAGCGCCCCTTCCCTCCTGACCGTCATGGCCGGGCTTGTCCCGGCCACCCAGATCCGAGGCGCTGCGGGAAGGTGCTCGGCGGCGACGTCGAGCTATGCTCACGCCCGCCCGAGTTTCTGGGTGGCCGGGACAAGCCCGGCCATGACGGTCGTTGAGGGAGGGTCCGCATGATCAAAGCCGCCTGCCACTGCGGCGCCGTCCGCTTCGCGCTCGCCGCGCCGCCGAAGTGGGTGCTGGACTGCTCCTGCACGATCTGCCGGCGCTACGGGGCGATGTGGTGCTACCGCTTCGCCGAGGACCCGGTGGAGCTGGTCGAATTCCCCGACCCCGCCGCCACCGCGGTCTACAGCTGGAACGACCACGAACTCGGCTTCCATCATTGCCGCACCTGTGGCTGCGTCACCCATTTCGAGGCGATCGAGCGCACGCCCTCGGTGATCCTCGGCCTGAACGCGCGGATGATGATCGGGCTGGACGGCGCGGCCGTTGCGGTTCGGCGCCTCGACAACGGCCACCTCGGCTGGTTCTGGACGCGCGACGACGGCCCGATCGTTCCCGGCCGCCACCCGAACGCGCCGGTCCCCGGCCGCGAGTGGGACTGGGGCGGGCCCTAGGCCGCGGTGTAGCCCCCGTCGACCACCATCTCCGCCCCGGTCATGAAGCTGCTTTCGTCGGAGGCCAGGAACACGATGGCGTCGGCGATCTCGCGCGGCACGCCGAGGCGCCCCACCGCGTGGCGCGAGACGATCATGTCGCGCATCTCGTTTTCGTTCTCGGAGTTGCGGAAGGCGTTCTGCACCATCGGGGTCTCGATGAAGCCCGGGTGCACCGAGTTCACCCGCACGCCCAGCGGCGCCAGCTCCAGCGCCACCGCCTTGGTCAGCATCAGCACCCCGCCCTTGGACGCACAGTAGGCCGAGGCCCCGGGCAGCCCGACCTTCCCCAGGATCGAGGAGATGTTGATGATCGAGCCGCGACCGGCGGCGGCCATGATCGGCGCCACGCTCTTCACGCCCAGGAACGTGCCGTCCAGGTTGATGCCGATTGTCCGGCGCCAGCCCTCCAGCGTCGCCTCCAGGATCGCCTGGCCCCCCTCGCCGATCCCGGCCGAATTGACCAGCACGTCCAGCCGCCCGCCGAACTGCTGCAGCGTCGCGGCCACCACTTCGTCCCAGCGCGCCTCGTCGACGACGTCCTGTTCCAGGAACTCCGAGGCCCCGCCCGCGGCGGCGATCTCGTCGGCCACCGCACGGCCCAGGTCGGCGTTGAGGTCGGTCAGCATGACCTTGGCGCCCTCGCGCGCCAGCCGCCGCGCGCTCTCCGCGCCCAGTCCAGACGCGCCGCCCGTGACCAGCGCCACCTTGCCGTCCACCCGTCCCGCCATGCCGTCCTCCCGCGTCTTTGGTCCGGTCTAGCGGCGCGACGCCGGGTCAAGGAAGAGGCGGTCAGGAAAGAGGCCCGCGACCAGCGCGACGATCGCGAGCGCCGAAACCACGGCGGCGAACACCGCGTCCGCCGTCGGCGCGCCCAGGCGCTGCGACAGGACGCCGACGCCGATCACCGGCAGCGCGTTGCCGAGGAACCCGCAGAGGAAATAGGTCGACACCACCTCGGCCCGCTGGTCCGCCGGCGCCAGGTCGTTCACCACCTGCAGGCTGCCGCGATAGCCCAGCGCCGCGGCCAGCCCGCACAGCGCCGTCGCCGCCAGAAGCAGCGGCAGGGACGCCAGCCGTTGCGCGGCGATCAGGAGGCCCAGGCCCGCCGGCATCAGGCCCAGGCCCCACAGCATCGCCGTCCCCGACCGCGCGCGCCGCGTCAGCAGGATCGCGACCGCCGCGACGAGGAACAGCTCCGCCACGGCCGCGCCCGAGAGCGCCCGGTTCGTCACCTGCAGGGCCTGGCGCATCATCGTGGGACCCAGCGCCGCGTAGAAGCCGACCAGCGCCATGGTGGCCGAGGCGGTCAGCGCCGGCGCGACGAACCGCAGCCGGACCTGTTTCGGCACGCCCAGGCGGGGCCGCAGCGACAGGCCCGACCAGCGCGCGCCATCGACGGTCTCGGGCATCCGCAGGACCGCGACCGCCAGGAGCGCCAGCAGGACGAGGTTGGCCACGAACGGCAGCCGCAGGGGCGACGGCGCGTACTGCACCAGTCCGCCGGCCAGCAGCGGTCCCGCCGCCAGGCCCAGGAAGTTGGCCACGGTGACCACGATCGCGGCCCGCGGCCGCTCCGCCTCCGGCGTCAGGTCGGCGATCCAGGCCGCCGCCGCGCCGGCCCCGACGCCCACCGCGCAGCCGCTGACGATGCGGCCGGCGAACAGCAGGACCGGGCTCTGCGCGGCCAGGAACAGCCCGACGCTGACCGCCGCCAGCCCCAGCCCGATCAGCGCCACCGGCCGGCGTCCCACCTGGTCGGAGAGCCGCCCCAGGAGCAGCAGCGCCGCCAGGTTGCCGACCACATAGACCGCGTAGAGCAGCACCAGCACGACGGCCGAGAAGCCGTAGGTCGACCGGTAGAGGTCGTAGAGCGGGGTGAGCAGCGTGCTGCCCATGAAGACCACGGCCACCACCACCGCGGCGGTCCCGCGGCCGGCGGCCGCCCGCGGGCCGGCCGAAGCTGCGGACGCGGCGTCCGGGGCCGCCGCCGGATCGCGGGGAGGGGTCATGGGCTCGCCGTGGGCTGGACGCGCGTCGCGCCGGAGCCCGTCACATAGGGCCGCCGATCCGGGCGACCAACGATGCTTCGACCGGGAGCGAAATGTGGCGACCGAAACCCGCCGGCCGACGCGGCCTGATCGGCGGCCCTCCGCCTAGGCCATCGCGGGCTGCGCCACCGGGGCCGTGCGGACCATCAGGCTGCGTGCGCCGTGCACCAGGAGCCCCGGACGCGGCGCCCAGGGTTCGGTCTGGGCGAGAACCAGGTCCGGCGCCTGGGCCAGCAACTGGCCGAGCGCGATGCGGCCCTCGAGCCGGGCGAGCGCCGCGCCCAGGCAGAAATGGGCGCCGTGGCCGAAAGCGATGTGCGGGTTGGGAGTGCGCCGGATGTCGAACACCTCGGGATCGGCGAACACCGCCGGATCGCGGTTCGCCGAGGCGACCATGGGCAGGACGAGGGCGCCCTTCGGGATCGTGCGGCCGCCGATCTCGACGTCGTGCAGGGCCTCGCGGAAGGCGAAGGTGGCGGACGGCCGGAAGCGGAGCACCTCCTCCAGCATCTGCGGGATCAGCGCCGGGTCGGCGCGCACCTCGGCCAGCGCGGCGGGCTGGTCCGTCAGGCAGATCACCGCATTGCCGATCAGGTTCACCGTGGTCTCCGTGCCGGCGAAGATCAGCAGCTGGAAGAAGTTGAAGATGTCGTCGTCGCTCAGCGGCTCACCGCCGTCGTCGGCCGCCAGCAGGCGGCTCAGCAGGTCGTCGCGCGGCCGGGCGCGGCGATCGGCGAGCGCGCGAGCGACATAGTCGGCCATGTCCTCGCGGGCGACGCCATAGGCGGCGCGGGCCTCCTGGCCCTCGCCGGCCACGAAGGCGGCCAGCCGGGAGATCGCCTCCACCCACGACAGATAGCGGTCGCGCTCGGCCGTGCCGATGCCCAGGATCTCCGCGATCACCATCACGGGCAGGGGTTCGGCGAACTCGCCGATCAGGTCGAACGCGCCCTTGGCGAGCGCGGGGGCCAGCAGGGCCTGCGAGATCTCGGCGATGCGCGGCTCCAGCGCGGCGACCGCCCGCGGCGTGAAGGCCCGCAGCACCAGCCCGCGCAGCCGCGTGTGGCGCGGCGCATCGTTGAAGATCATCCAGTCGGGCGACTCGCCCCACGGGGTGTGGTGCTTGGACGCGAACGCCGCCGTATCGGTCAGGGCCCGCTTCACCGAAGCGTAGTCGAACAGCATCCACATGCCCGACCCCGGGACCTCGAGCGCCGGCTGGCTGGCGCGCAACTGCGCGTAGAGCGCGAATGGATCGCGCCGCACGACATCGGAAGACAGGTCGAGCATGGAGCATCCCCCCTAGGCAGAGCCCGGACAGGGGCGAAACGCACAAGCGTCACCTTGAGTTTCCAGGCGCCCGGAAAGAGCGGAGGACTCGGCATGCAAGGACGCCTTACCCGTCGCGCGGTTTGCGCTAACCTGCGGCTCCGGTTGGCGCCGCGGCGGGGGCGATCGCACGGGCGCGGGACGTGGGGAGGACTGGCACATGGCGTCGCGTACCTTCACGGCTTTGTTGATGGCGGCAGGCGCCTGGCTCGCGGCCGGCCCCGGTTGGGCCCAGGACCTCAAGGTCCGGCCCGGCACCAGCGCCGTCTCGGGCGCGCCGGGTTCGCTGCAGGATGCGCCCGCGCCGGCGCCGATCCTCGGGCCGCGGGTCACGCCCGGCTTCTCACCGCCGCGCTTCAACGGCCATCCGGACTTCACCGGCGTGTGGAACAACGAAACCCTCACCGGCATCAACCGGGCGCCGGCGTTCGGCTCGCGGCTGATCCTGACCGAGGCCGAGGCCCGGGTCATCGAGGGCGCCAACGACAACCTGCTTGCCCGCGCCAATGCGCCGACGGAGGCGGGCGCGACCATCAAGGACATCGAGGCCAAGGACACCTGCTCGGGCGGCCGCTCGGGCGCGGCCCAGGTCTGCAACTACGACGCGGCCTGGACGGCGCCCGGCGACAGGGTGATGCGCGTCAACGGCCAGCCGCGCACCTCCATCCTGACCACGCCGGACGGCCAGTATCCGCGGGCCAAGCGCCAGGAGACCGCCGCGGAGCGGGAGCGCCGCGCCCGGGCGGCCGTGGGCGAAGGCGGCCCCAGCGCCGCGGAACTGAACCGGGGTCCGCAGAACGACAACCCCGAGACCCGCGGCCTGGCCGAGCGCTGCATCGTGGTGCGCTCCGATCCGCCGATGTTCGACGGGCTCTACAATAACAACCACTTCTTCCAGATGGGGACCGACCACGTCGCCATCGTCACCGAGATGATCCACGACCTGCGCGACATCCGGCTGAACTCCACCCACCGCAAGGACGGGGTGCGGCCCTGGTTCGGCGACTCCATCGGCTGGTGGGAGGGCGACACCCTGGTGGTCGAGACCACGAACCTGCCCGAGGCCCAGGCCTATCGGGGGGCGTGGCAGAACCTGAAGGTGATCGAGCGCTTCACCATGGTTTCGCCCCGGCGGATGAACTACCGGTTCGAGATCGTCGACCCGACCATGTGGGACAAGCCGTGGGGCGGCGAATACGAGTTCGTGCGCGGCGGGCCGATGTTCGAATACGCCTGCCACGAGGGCAACTACGGCCTGCGGAACATCCTCGCCGGCGCCCGCGCCGAAGACGCCCGGGCGGCGGGACGCGATCCCGGCCAGGCGCCGGGGGGACGCTAGCCGCCTACTCGCCGACCCCCGTCGCCTCGGGCTTCTTGCCCTGCGACTCCGCCACCCGGGCCCCGCGCAGGATGCCCGGCAGCGCGTAGTTGCCCTCGTGGCAGGCGTACTCGTAGACCGGCCCCTTGGCCGCGTTCAGGGGCATCTCGGCCTTCCAGGTCGCCGTGTAGATCTTCGGGTCCTCGACGGTGAACTGGTAGAGGATCTGGGTCGCCGAGATGCGGGTGAACCGCTCGGTCACCTTGGCGTCCTTCGACAGATAGATCGTCGTGGGGATCCCGGGCCGCAGGCTCTCGCCCGGATTGAAGTTGGTGGTCTCGACGACCAGGGTGTCGCCCTCCCACCAGCCGACCGAGTCGCCCATCCAGCTGCGCACGTTGGCCGGCGCGTGGGCGCGGCTGTTCATCCGCACGATCCGCGCGTCGTGGTTCATCTCCACCAGGATGACCAGGTGATCCCGGTCCTGCTGGATCTGGTAGGTGTTGTTGTAGAGCACGTTCAGCATCGGCGGCCCGGCCGTCGAGCCGAAGCCCAGCAGGCAGCGTTCGGCCAGCTGGCGCGCCTCGGGCCCGTCGAAGTTGCCCTGGATCTTCGTCACCTCGGCGATGAAGGCCTTCCGGCCATCGGCGCTGTACGGCAGCTTGCCGTCCGCCGGCTCGACGATCCACGAGCTGCGCAGCTCGCCTTTGATCGCGCCCACCCGGGTGCCCGGATCGATCCAGAAGGCGTTGTAGCCGCCCGGATCGGAGCCCGCCTTGGGCGCCGGCGCCTTCGGGTCCAGCGGCTCGGCGTCGGCGCTGCGCATCCGCGCGTAGCCGGCTTCCATCTGCTTGGCCTGCTCCGGCGTGATCACCAGGCCCTTCAGGTTGGGCGGCCGCTCCAGCTGGGTGATCGAGGCGTTGGTCCAGGTGCCGGAGAAGTCCGGCTGGCCGAAGCCGTTCCTGGGCGCCTTGTAGCCCTGGGCCGCGGCGCCCGCCGCGCCCGCCGCCAGCGCCAGCGCGGCCGCCGCCGCCAACAGGATCCTCGATGCCGCCATGACCCGCCCTCCCAAGGGTGATCGCCGTTCGCCCGTGACTATGCGCCCATCAGGGCCGCTGGGCCATCGCCGGATGGGCCGCCGTTGCGCTAGGCTGTCCCGGCCTGCGGGGAGACGCTGCGATGGCCATGATCAACACCGTTCGGCTGCTGACGGTCCTGGCGCTGCTGGCGTCGCCCGCCCTGGCGCAGCCGGCGAAGAAACCTCCGCCCAAGCCCGCCGCGCCGCCGCCCGCCGCCGCGCCCGCCCCCGCGCGCCCGGCGATGATCTACCGGCTGGAGGTGATGCGCACCGGCCCGCTGCCGGCCGACGCCGCCCAGAAGTTCGGGCCCATGCACACGATGGACGAGGTCGAGAGCTACCTGAAGGCCAACGACGTCAGCTTCGCCTGGCGCCGCCAGGACATGGACTCGACGGCCGCGGCGCCGGAGTTCGTCAAGGCGCTGGAGGACCTGCCCCCGAACGAGGTGTTCGTGACCCCGCAGAGCGACGGCGGCGCCGTCATCGGCACGATCCTCAGCCGCCGCCTGCGGACCGCGCCCTAATCCCGCCCCAAGCTTGACTACAAGCCCGGCTCAGACGACCTGTTCGCCATCTCGGAGGAGGGCTCCCCCATGCGCAAGCTGATCATCCTCGCGGTCGCCGCCGCCGTCATGGCCACGGCCGCCTGCAACACCATCGCCGGCGCCGGCCGCGACGCCTCATCGGTCGGCAAGACCGTCACCAAGGCGGCGAGGAAGTAGGGAACACCGGGGCCGGCGCCGCGGTTGGCGAGCCGAAGGAGCCCGCCCATGTCGACGTCCAAGCACCCCGCCCCCGGCCGTGCGGTCCCGCCGCGCGACGATCTCGAGACCGACCCCGCCATCGGCGCGTCCCGCGGGACGACCATCGCCGGCGAGGATCCGCACATCCTGCGCGACGACGCCGAGAACACCGAGGAGGGCGACGTCGCCAACGACGCCGACGCGACGGGCGCTCCGACGCCGCAGGCGCGCCACCGCACCAACCCGTGACCCTCGGCGAAAAACTCACAAGAAAACGCCAAAGAAATCCGCGCCGTCTCGCCGCATCGCCCTTCCGGAGGGCGTGCCGCGGGCGCATATGGGCGGCATGACCGAGATCGCCCATCCCCTGTTCCGCTCCATCGGCCGCGGCGTCGGCCATCACTGCCCGGCGTGCGGCAAGGGCGGTCTCTTCCGCCGCTACCTGAAGGTCGATCCGAACTGCGCCCAGTGCGGCCACGAGCTCGACCTCTACCCGGCCGACGACGGCCCGGCCTATCTGACCATCCTGCTGGTCGGCCACCTGATCGTGGCGCCGCTGCTGTTCGTGCCGCTGGTGTGGCGCTCGCCGCCGCAGTACTCGCTGCCGATCCTGCTGGGCGGCCTGCTGGCCACCACGCTGCTCGCCCTGCCGCGCATCAAGGGCGGCTGGATCGGGCTGATGTACGCCCTGCAGGTCACCCGCAAGGACGCCACCCTGCACACCGCCGACGCCGCCGACTGACCCCGGCGCCTCCGGAACCCCAGCTTGGCCGCGCACGTTTGCGGCGGTCGGGGACACGAGGAGAGAACGCGCATGCTGGGGACCATCCTCATCATCATCCTGATCCTGGCGCTGGTCGGCGCCCTGCCCACGTGGGGCCACTCGCGCAGCTGGGGCTACTTCCCGAGCGGCGGCCTCGGCCTGGTGCTGGTCGTCGTGATCATACTGGTTCTTCTAGGCCGGATCTGACAGGCGCTGGCTTAATCGCCAGGATCGGCTAGCGTCCCCCGAAGCATTTTCGGGGGATGCATGGTCGACGAAGTTGGACAGGGCCCTGGCGTCGCCGCCAGCCCGACGTTGAGCCCGCTGCGGCGGATCAAGGCGATCCTCGGCGGGTCGGCCGGCAATCTGGTGGAGTGGTACGACTGGTTCGCCTACTCGGCCTTCACCCTCTACTTCGCCGACCACTTCTTCCCCAAGGGCGACCAGACCGCCCAGCTGCTGCAGGCCGCCGCGATCTTCGCCGTCGGCTTCCTGGCGCGGCCGATCGGGGCCTGGGCGATGGGCGTCTACGCCGACCGCATCGGCCGGCGCGCGGCGCTGGCGCTCGCCGTGGCGCTGATGAGCCTGGGCTCCTTCGCCATCGCGTTCATCCCCAGCTACGCCACCATCGGCGTCTGGGCGCCGGTCTGCCTGATGCTGGCCCGGGTGCTCCAGGGCCTCTCGGTCGGCGGCGAGTACGGCGCCAGCGCCACCTACATGTCCGAGATGGCCGGCAAGAGCCGCCGCGGCTTCTGGTCCAGCTTCCAGTACGTGACCCTGATCATGGGCCAGCTGGCCGCCACGGTGGTGCTGCTGGTGCTGCAGCACACGCTGACCAAGGACCAGCTCTCCGAGTGGGGCTGGCGCATCCCCTTCGCCATCGGCGGCGTCCTGGCCGTGGTGGTGTTCTGGGTGCAGACCAACCTCGAGGAAAGCGCCTCCTTCAAGAACGTCGCCCCCGAGCACCGCGAGAAGATCGGCTCCGCCCACATGCGCTGGGTGCTGGGCCTGCTGGCCGTGGCGCTGGCGACGTGCGCGGCGCTCTACGCCAGCGGCAACCCCAACTGGATGAGCTGGTCGGTCGCCGTGCTGGTGCTCTGGCAGCTCAGCTTCGCGGGGCCGCTCTTCATGAAGCACCCGCGCGAGGTGCCGATCGTGGTGGGCCTCACCGCCGCCGGTTCGCTCGCCTTCTACGCCTACACCACCTACATGCCGAAGTTCCTGGTCAACACCGCCGGCTTCACCAAGGACAACGCCACCGCCGTCTCGGCCGGCTCGCTGCTGGTCTACATGTGCGTCAACCCGCTGATGGGCCACCTCAGCGACAGGTTCGGGCGCAAGGCCACGCTGATCACCGCCTTCGGCCTGGGCACGCTGCTGACCTACCCGATCTTCACCGCGCTCTCGACGACCCACACCCAGTGGGCGGCGTTCGGCCTCGTCACCACCCTGTGCCTAATCCACTCCGGCTATTCGTCGGTCAGCGCTGTGGTGAAGTCCGAGCTGTTCCCGGCCGCCATCCGCGGCCTGGGCGTGGCCCTGCCCTACGCCATCGGCAACACCATCTTCGGCGGCACCGCCGAGTACGTGGCCCTGTGGTTCAAGAAGCAGAGCACCGACAACGCGCTGTACCTGCAGGTCTTCGGGACCGGCTCGCTGGAAGGCGTGTTCTTCCTCTACGTATCCGCAGTGATGTTCGTGGCCCTGGTCATCTCCATCCGCCTGCGCAACACCAACAAGACCAGCCTGATCGAGGAGGATTGAGCTGACCACGCTGGACTACGCCGCGCTCTCGCTCTTCGCGGTCCTGTGGCTGTTCTACGAGCCGCTGCTCAGCCTGTTCGCCAAGCGCCGCGGCGGCGTGCTCAACACCGACATGACGGTCATCCGCCGGGCCTGGATGACCGCCATGGTCGGCCGCGAGACCCGGCTGATGGACGGGCAGGTGCTGGGCCACGCGCTGAACTCCGCCTCGTTCTTCGCGTCGTCGAACCTGCTGCTCATCGCCGCGACGGCGGGCGCCCTGTTCGGCGGCGAGCACACCTTCCGCTCGGTCTCGGCGCTGGAGGTGGTCAGGACCTCCTCGCGGATGGTCTTCGAGCTGCAGCTGGCCCTGGTGCTGGCCGCGCTGGCCCGCGGTCTTCTCGACTTCATCTGGTCGATCCGCCAGATGAACTACTGCCTGGCCGCCATGGGCGCCGTCCCGGAGCCCTGCCCGCAGGACGAGCGGGCGATCTACGGCGACATCATGGGCCGCATCCTCAACCCCGCCCTGACCTCGTTCAACGCCGGCGTCCGCGGCTACTACTTCGCGCTCGCCGCCGCGGCCTGGCTGTTCGGCCCCTGGGCCTTCATCGCCGCCACCCTCGGCGCCATCACCCTCCTCTTCTGGCGCCAGCGCAGCACCGAAACCGCCACCGCCATCCACGACCTGCGCCAGCGCCTCGAAGCCCGCAGGGACTAGCCCTCGGGCCGCAGGCCCTGTCATTTGGAACCACGAAATACACGAAATACACGAAAGGCATCGGGCCAGCTCACGGCCTCGCCTCCGCTCAAACCCTTTCGTGTATTTCGTGTATTTCGTGGTCGAATCCTGGAGGCGCGGACGCGCCTCGGCGTCAGAGGCCCAGTTCGGCCCGCGCCTTCCTCGTCAGCTTGGCCGCGATCAGGCTGTGGGCCGTCGCCAGCCAGCCGGCCGCGTCGTCCCGCTCCAGCCGTTCGAGCGCGATGTTCACCCACTGGCCCTTGGCGCAGTAGGGCGCCTGGCGGCCCGTCCCGTCGCTCGTCAGCACCTCGAAGGCGATCGGCGTCACCTTGAACGACAGACCGTCGCCGCAGATGGCGAACACCTTGCCGCCCACCTTGAAGACGTCGCTCGCGCCCCACTGCACGACCTTGGTGGTCGCGGGCAGCCCCAACGCCATCGCCTCCACCTCCTCGCGCGTCATGCGATCCCCAGCTCCCTGCGCTCAGCCTTCGGCAGCCCCGCCGCCACCGTCGCGTACGAGCCTGCGATCCACTCGGCCGCCTCGGCCGCGTCCAGGTCCGCCAGCGCCACGCTGATCCAGCGCCCCCGCGCGAACCCCTTCGCCGGCCGTCCCGGCCCGCCGTCGGTCAGCACCGCATAGGCGATCTCGCTGGCCTTGAAGCTCAGCCCCTCGTCGTCGCTGCAGACCGCGAACACCTTGCCCGCCACCTTGTAGACGTCGGTCCGGTCGTGGAAGAGCACGACCTTGGTCGCGGCCGGCCGGGCCAGGCAGAGCGCCTCGACCTCGCCGCGGCCGATCACGCGATCCCGAGCTCCTTCTGGAGCTTCTTCGGCAGCTTGGCCGAGACCAGCCCGTAGGCGGTGCGCACCCAGTCGGCGACCTCGGCCGCGTCCGCCGCCCCGAGGTCCGCCAGGTTCACCCAGTGCGCCCGGGCCAGGTACTTCGACGGCGTCACCCGCCCGCTCGAGGTCAGCGCCTCGAAGGCGATCTCGGTCGCCTTGAACCCCAGGTTCGAATAGCCGGGGTCGGTGGCGCAGAACATCTTGCCGCCGACGCAGTAGCAGTGGTCCGAACCCCACTTGATGTCGAGCTCGACCCCCGGCAGCGCCATCGCCGCCGCATGCAGTTCGTCCCGCGTCATCTCCGCAGCAAGCCCCAAGGCTCCGCGACTTTCAAGCTCAGGCGCGCGCCGCAGGCGCTGTCGTCCGGAACCACGGATTGCACGGATTTGCACGGATGAGCGCCCCGCCAATCCGTGCAAATCCGTGCAATCCGTGGTTCCAAACAACGACGCTCACGCGTCTCAGGCTAGGCGGTGACGCCGACGCCGATCGGGCAGGAGACGCCCGTGCCGCCGATGCCGCAGTAGCCGTGCGGGTTCTTCGCCAGGTACTGCTGGTGATAGTCCTCGGCGAAATAGAACGGTCCGGCCGCGTCGATCTCGCTGGTGATCGGCCCGTAGCCCTGCTTGCTCAGCTCCACCTGGTAGGCCGCCTTCGAGGCCTCCGCCGCGGCGGCCTGGGCGTCGTTCACCACATAGATGCCCGAGCGGTACTGGGTGCCGATGTCGCCGCCCTGGCGCATGCCCTGCGTCGGGTCGTGGTTCTCCCAGAACACCTTCAGGAGGTCCGCGTAGGTCACCACCTTCGGGTCGAACACCACCAGCACCGCCTCGGTGTGCCCCGTGCGGCCCGAGCAGACCTCCTCGTAGGTCGCGTTCGGCGTCAGGCCCTGCTGGTAGCCCACCGCGGTGACGTACACGCCCGGGACCTGCCAGAAGATCCGCTCCACGCCCCAGAAGCAGCCCATGGCGAAATAGGCGGTCTCCAGGCCCTCCGGATACGGCCCCTTCAGCGCCCGGCCGTTGACGAAGTGGGTGCTCGCCGTCGGCAGCGGCTGCGGGCGCCCCGGCAGGGCGGTCTCGGCGGTCGGCAGTTCCAGGGTCTTCTTGAAGAACATCGGGGGCGCCTCCCAAAGGCATCTGCGGCTCAACTCGGCAGCGTAGATAATGCGCCGGCGGCCCAATTGCATCTTGCCGGAATTAGCTGAACCGGCGCGACATTCGTGGGAATATACCCATGATCGCTCTCGGGCCCATTCTCTCAGGGGGAGGACGGAACATGCGTACCCTCAGGATCATGCTTCTGGCCGGCGCGCTCACGGCGCTCTCGACGGCCGGCGCGCTCGCCGCCGGCGGCGGCGGCGGGGGTGGCGGCGGCGGCATGGACATGCCCTCGGCCTCGGGCCCGCAGTACAACGCCGCCGAGGAGTACGCCAAGGCGATCCGCTCGCTGGAGGCCAAGGACTACAAGTCCGCCGCCCGCGCCGCCGAGCACGTGACCCAGGTCGCGCCCAAGGACGTCAACGGCTGGAAGGTGCTGGGCGTCTCCCACGCCGGCGCCGCCAACTGGAAGGGCGCCAAGCGCGCCTGGGAACGCGCCGTGAAGATCGACGGTGAGGACCTCGACAGCCGCGCGGGCCTGGCCATGGCGCTCGCCAACCTCAAGGACGCCAAGGCCCAGGAACAGCTGGAGTGGCTGAAGGCCAAGGCCGCCAACTGCGCCGTCAACTGCAACGCCGCCAAGCTGAAGGCCGTCACCGCCGACGTCGAACGCGCCCTCGGCGGCGGGAACGGGGTTGGCAATGGCCAGCCGGCCGCGTCGCTGGAGACCGGCGCCCTCCTCTTCGCCCAGGGCGACGAGGCCTATGTCCAGGCCGTCAGCCTGATCAACGAGAAGCGCTACGACGAGGCCCTGGCCTCGCTCGACGCCGCCCGCGCCGCCTTCGGGCCGCACCCGGACGTGCTCACCTACCAGGGCTACACCTGGCGCAAGAAGGGCCAGTGGGACCGCGCCGAGGACTTCTACAAACAGGCCCTGGCCCTGGCCCCCGACCACCGCGGCGCCACCGAGTACTACGGCGAGCTGAAGGTCGAGCGCGGCGACATGGCCGGCGCGAAGCAGATGCTGGCCAAGCTCGACCGCATCTGCGCCTACGGCTGCGCCGAGGCCGAGGAGCTGCGCCGTTGGATCGACGCCGGCGGCGACCCAGCGCTGTAGGCCGCCCCGTTCCGGCGCTCCTCCCCCATTGGGGGAGTGGGACCGCGGAACGCGGTGGAGGGGGCTCGCCGCCTCCACGACGCCACCCGCAGACCCCCTCCACCACGCTGCGCGTGGTTCCCCTCCCCCGCTGGGGGAGGAGGCTGTGCGTCTCGGCCGCCCTCTTCCTCTCCGCCACCCTTGCCCTCGCCGCGGACTCCGCACCGCCGATCCGCGCCATGCGCTGGGTCCCGGCCGGCGCCGACCCGGCGCGCGCGTTCGCGACCCAGCCCGCCGAGTGCCTCCGCCCGCCCGCCGACCCCGACGCGCGCCTGGCCGTCGAGGTCGGCCGCGCCGCCTTCCGCACCCCGGTCCTGCTCGGCGGCCAGGCGGCCCGCGCCGGCCTCACCTGCGAGGCCTGCCACCGCGGCGGCCGCGACAACCCCGACTTCCAGTTCCCCGGCGCCTCGGGCGATCCCGGCACCGCCGACGTCACCCTCTCGCTCTTCTCCAGCCACCGCGGTAACGGCGTCCACGACCCGAAACCGATCCCCGACCTCGCCGGCCCGCGCGACCGGCTGAAGGTCGCCCCGGACGACCTCCCGAAATTCATCCACGGCCTGATCACCCAGGAGTTCGACGGCCCCGAGCCACCGCCGGCCGTCCTCACCGGCCTCGCCGCCTACGTCCGCGCCCTCGACCCCGCCGCCTGCCCCGCCGCGCAGCCGCGCCTCCCCGTCACGCCCGCCCTGCTGCTCGACGACGCGCGGCGCGCGCTGACCGCCGCCCGCGCCGAGCTCGCCGCCCGCGACCGCCCCACCGCCATCGCCATGGTCGCCGCCGCCCGCGCGCGCCTCTTCCTGCTGGACGAGCGCTACGCCGGCCTGCCGGCCGAGCGCGAGCGCCTGCGCGCCGCCGACGCCGAGCTCGCCGCCCTGCAAGCTCGCATCCGCGAGGGCCACGCCGCCGCCGACCGGGCCGCGCGCATCGCCATCGACCGCTGGCTCACCGCCTCGCACCCGCTGGCCGCCCAGCTCAACACCGCCCAGCCCCGCTCCCTCTTCGATCCCGCCCGACTGTCGCAGGCCGCCCAAGGCCGCTTGCCCGCGCCACCCTCCTGACGGTATATGCCCGCCTTCCGCGCGCCGGGCCTTGCGCCGACGCGGGGTTAAGGTGCGGTGGCCGAGCGGTTGAAGGCGCACGCTTGGAAAGCGTGTTTAGGGGAAACTCTAACGTGGGTTCGAATCCCACTCGCACCGCCACTTCGGCTCAGAACCCGATCCTGAAGTTCGGTGATCCTGCCGAGCCGTCGCGCTCTCGCGCCGGGTGAGGCGGCTGGAGCCAAGTGCGCGCGAGAAGCGGACGTTGGCGGCCGGCGACGAGGCGGAAATTCAGAAGCAACCGCGTTCCTGGTCCGTGCGGGCGCGCTATGCCTCCGCGATCTAGAAGCAAGCGGAGCCCTTTCCAGCACATTGGGATCCTAAGCTTAGAATTCCACGTGGACAAGTTGTCG
>JADMIO010703204.1_pt1 | contig 56445 bp, 44 predicted proteins | sample 8958161 | NCBI WGS metagenome assembly JADMIO01 (sample SAMN16585339, study PRJNA669376) | soil metagenome | isolation source: Crop rotation soil | place: USA: Cullars Rotation, Alabama | collected 2011
CCGCGACTTCAAGTCACGTGAATTCCAAGCTTCGGATCCCACTGTGCTGGAAAGGCTCGTGGTTCACGTTGTTTGCGGTCTTCGTCTACACGACGCCCGCCGTGGCCAGGATGCAATTCGGCGACAGCGCCGCCGGCTCGGAAGGTTATGAGGACGCGGCGAACTGGGTCGGCGTGCTGTTCGCTACCTACAATGCCCTCGGCGCGGCCGCAGCGCTGGTCATTCCGTATTTCGTGCGGCGCCACGGACTGCGCCGAGTTCACCGCGTCAATCTGTGGATAGGCAGTGTCGGTCTGTTGTCGATGATGCTCATCCGCGAGCCCGAGTGGCTGCTCGTGTCCATGGTCGGGCTCGGAGTGGCGTGGGCGTCCATCATCGCGTTGCCTTACGCCATGCTCGCCAACAGCCTGCCGTCGCGGAAGATGGGCGTGAACATCGGGATCTTCAACATCTTCATCGTGATCCCGCAGCTGCTCGCCGCGAGCGTGCTGCCGCTGTTGCTCGACGTGTTCGCCGGCGGAGATCCGTCGTACGCGCTCGTCATCGGCGCGATCGGCTGGTTCCTCGCCGGCGTGGCGGTGCTTCGCGTGAAGGGCGCCGTGTCAGCGGCCGAGCGCGCGGAAGCGCACGGCTAAGCCGCCGCCCGGCGCGAGCGCCGCGGCGATGTGGTCCTTCGCGGTCACGTTGCGCTTTTCGATCACCAGTGCCGTGGGATTCGTGCGGAAATCCGCATCGGCTGCGTCGCGATAGATCTGCGCCTCGTAGCGCCGTCCGCGTTCGAGGAAGTCGAGCGGAATATCGAGGTTGCGCGCGTTCTCATCGGTGGTGGCGCCCAGGTACCAGTCGCCCATGCCCACGGAGCCTCCGCGCTGCTGGCGCGCGACCACGACGTAGTCGCCGATCTCGCCCGCGAGTGTGCGCGAGGTTTCCCAATCGGTGGGAACGTCGCGGATGAACTGGAACGCGTCGGGGCGCTTCTCGTAGTTCTCGGGCAGGTCGGCCGCCATCTGCACCGGGCTGTAGATGAGCACGTACAGCGCGAGCTGCGTCGCGAGCGTCGATTGCACGCGCTCGGCCAGCATGGTTTTTCCAAACGTGATGTCGAAGATGCCCGGCGTGAAATCCATGGGGCCGGCGAGCAGTCGCGTGAAGGGCAGGATGGTCAGATGCTCGGGCGGGTTCGTAGGGCGTCCCCAGGCGTTGAACTCCTGGCCACGCGCGCCTTCGCGACTCAGCATGTTGGGCCAGGTGCGCCGCAGGCCGGTGTCCTTTACGGGCTCGTGCGCGACGATGGAAATCCGATGCGTGGCGGCGGTCTCCGCGACCTTCACTTCATGTCCCACGCGATACTGCCCCGCGAACCACTCGTGGCCCACGGACCCATCGGCGAGCGTGCGTTCGATCGAGCCGCTGGGCTTCACGTAGCCGGTCTTGACCACGCTCACGCCATTCGCCTGGTAAAGCGCCATGGCGGGGTCGAGCTGGCGCTCGTAGTTCTCGACGGCGCCCGCGGTTTCGTGATGGCCGATGAGGCGCACGCCTCGCTCACGTGCGTAGGCCGAAAGCTGCGGCAGGTCGAAATCCGGATACGACTCGGTGAAGCTGAAGTGTTTGCCGTTGGCGATCCAGTCGCCGTCCCAGCCGCGATTCCAGCCTTCGACGAGCACGCCGCCGAAGCCGTTCTTCGCCGCGAAATCGATGTAGCGCTTCACGTTGGCGTTGTTGGCGCCGTGTTTCTCGCCGCTCGCCCAGGTCGATCGATTGAGATGCATCTCCCACCAGATGCCCACGTACTTGCCGATATGGAGCCACGAGGTGTCGGCCAGCCGCGATGGCTCGTTGAGATTGAGCTCGATGCGCGAGTCGGCCAGCTGCATGGGCGTGTCGCCGACGATCACGGTGCGCCACGGCGTGGTGAACGGCCCGCGCTTGCGCACCAGCACACCGTCGGACCACGGCATGAGGTCGGCCTTGAGCGTGCGCTCGGCCGTGCGCCTGAGGTTCATGCTGGCGTAGTCCACGAGCGCTGCCTCGTGGATGGATAGATAGAGACCCGGAGACTGCAGCGTCAGCGGGGTTTCTGCGAGGTTCACTTCGAACAACGGGCCGCGGTGGTAGAGATATTCGTCGCGGTCGGAATGGCGCGCCGGATACCACCAGGCGTCGAAGCCAACTCCTTTGTTGTCCGCCAGGCGGAATTCGGTGAGCTCATCGACGATGGCCACCTCGCGCGTGGCCGCGATCTGGTTGAACTCGTAGCGAAAGCCGAAGCCGTCATCGAATACGCGGACGGTCAGATCGAAAGGCTCGGTGTGGGCGGCGTCCTGGCCCGTGAACGTTACCCGGAGTTCGTTGTGCCGGTCCTGGATGACGCGTTGCTCGCCCCAGGGCTGTTCCCAGGTCATGTCGGCGCTCTTGCGGCGCTCGTTCGAGAGGGCGGAGGCCGGCTGGTTGCCGAAGCCGTCGAGCACGAGGCCGAGCCGCGCCTGCGAGATCACCGGGACGTCGCCGCGGCGCACTTCGTAGAAGGGGCCGCGCGCATCGGACGCCAGGCACACCGTCAACACTTTGCGCGGTGAATCCACGCAGGTGGCGGCGTGCGCCGAATGGGTGAATACAAGGGCGGTGAATACGAGCCCACAATGCGCAGCCGAAGCCATCCTCATAAAACCGTTTCCTCGATTCTGACTATTGTTGTGTTGGTCGTGGCGCCGCGCACTCGTCGTTGCGTCACGCGCCACAGGATTCGCGAATGATCAGTTCCGTCGACAGCATTTCCGGGCGGACGTCGCCGGTCCAATCGAGCAACTTGGCAACCAGCAGGCGCCCGGCCTTCGGGATGTCCTGCTGCACGGTGCTCAACGTGGGCGTGCTCAGGCGGCTGAGCAGCATGTTGTCGTAGCCCACCACCGAAACATCGCGCGGCACCTTGCGTCCCGCGCGGCTCAGCGCGCGGATGGCGCCGAGCGCGATGAGGTCGCTCGCGGCCACGACGCCGTCGAACGGGATCTTGCGCATCACGAGCGCGTCGATCGCGGCCTCGGCGGATTCCTCTTCGAATTCCACGCGGCCGATCAGCGCGTCGTCGAGCTTGACCCTGGCATCGGTCAGCGCTTCGGTGTAGCCGCGATGCCGCTGCGTCGCTTCCGGATCGCTGCCGCCGAGGAACACGATGCGCTTTCGCCCGAGCTTCAGCAGATGTTGCGTGGCGCGCTTGCCGCCGAGCATGTTGTCGGTGCCGACGGTGCAGTAGCGCTGGCCCGGGAACTGCGCGCCCCAGACGACGAACCGGCTGTCGGTCTGCGCGAGACGATTGAATTCGTCATGCAACGTGCCCTGGCCGAGGAAGATGACGCCGTTGGCGCGCCCCGTGGTCGTGGCATGCACCAGGTCTTCGTAGTTAGCCGGCGCCAGGTGGCTGACGGTGAAATCGCAACCGCGATCGCGCGCGGCTTCACCGATGCTCGCGAGCAGTTCGAGGAAGAAGGGGTGCGACAGCGGCAGCGGGCGTCCCTTCACGCGCGGCGTCACGATGGTGATCGCGCCTTCCGCACCGATTGGGCTCGCCGGCATGTGGCGGCGGAATACATAACCATGCTTGCGCGCCAGCGCCCACAGCCGCTTTTTCATGGGGCTGCTGATCGAGGGATGGTCGTTGAGCGCGCGTGAAACGGTGGAAACCGACACTTTCGCTAGCTTCGCCAGCTTGTCGAGGGTCACCGCGCCGCCCGCGTCTTCCTTTGAAAGATTCATAAAGCCTCAATTCCTTTCACCAAACCGCCACCCGGCGATGCAGCAAGGTTTACCCGTTTACGCAAATTTACGCAAAAACCGTTCAAGCTATTGCGCAATTTTTCGCAACTTGGGTAGTGTACACGCGTCGCATCGCTGAAATCGCGGAATTAGCGAGCGCAAATATACGCAAAACGATCGGCAAACGATTTCAAGGGGGCTCATGAAAACTCGCAACTGTTGTCCAACCCGTGGGCTCTGTGCCGCGCGCGCCGTGTTCGCGCTGCCGACAAACAAACTGACAGGGGAGGTGGCGCCATGAAGCCGAATCAGAAATTCACGTCGCGCGCGCTATTCACCATCGTGGGCGGCACCGTGCTCATCAATCCGGCGTTCGCGCAGGAGACGCCGACCGCGGATGTCGTTCCCGAGGTCGTCGTCACCGGCCTGCGCGCATCGCTCGAATCGGCGCAGGGCATCAAGCAGAACTCCGACACCTTCGTCGACTCGATCACCGCCACGGACATCGGCGCGTTCCCGGACAAGTCGGTCGCCGAAGCGCTGCAGCGCGTGCCCGGCATCACCGTCTCGCGCCTGCAGTCGAGCGACGACAGCAATCACTTCTCCGCCGAACCGGCGACCGTGCTCATCCGCGGCCTGACTTTCGTGCGCACGGAGTTCAACGGCCGCGACAGCTTCTCGGCCGACGGTTATCGCGGACTCAACTTCAACGACGTTTCGCCCGAGCTCATGCAGGGCGTCGACACCTACAAGAATCAGACCGCGGAGATGATCGAAGGCGGCATCGCCGGCGTCGTGAACCTGCGCACGCGCACGCCGTTCGATTCGGATGGCCAGGCGATCGCGCTGACCGGGCGCGTCAACTACGGCACGCTGTCCGAGGATCCGACCTACGAGGCCTCGGGTGTGTACAGCAACAACTGGGACACCGCGAGCGGCCGCTTCGGCCTGCTGTTCAATGCCGCGTACTCCAACATCGTGACGCGTACCGAAGCGGTCAACATGACGCGCATCGCCACGTTGTGCTCCGACTATCCGCAGGTGGGCGGCGCATTCCCTGCCGCCACTATCGACTCCTACGGCCACGTGGTCTGCAACGCGAGTCCGTTTGGCGGCTCGGGTTGGCGCTACGCGCCGGGCCAGGTGAACTTCTCGCAGGTCGACTACGACCGCACGCGCACCGGCGCGGCGCTCACGCTGCAGTACGAGAACGATGCGAAAAATCTGCAGATGACGCTGACCGGCGTGCACTCGAAATACGAGAATCCGTGGATCGAGCGCAGCGCCAACATCAGCTGGCCCACGGGCGCGGGCTTCGGCACTCCCGTGTGGGCGCCGTTCGGTGCGCCTGGATTCGCGCCCATCTCGGGCTCGTTCGGCTTTGCCGACAACGGCATGTTCCAGTCGGGCGTCATCGGTCAGACCGCCGACAGCGCGGGATTCTTCGATCCGGACGGAGCCGGTCCGCGTACCGCGCTCGAGCACGGCTCGGCCGTCCCGGGACTTCCGCTCGTGAACGGCTGCGGCGGCTGCCTCACCGGCTCGAACGTCAGCAACGAATCACGCATCTTCGACCACGAGGAACAGACGCAGGACTTCTCGTTCAACCTCAAGTGGGACATCACCGATAACCTGCACACCGGCTTCGACCTGCAGTACATCAAGGCGAAGACCAACAACTACGACATCCTGGTCGCGGCCAACAGCATCGCGCAGGTGGACTACTCGACGAACGGTGACGGCACGCCGATCGTCGCGTTATCGCCGAGCCCCAACACGAACTACGCCGACGGCTTCCTTTCCAACCCGCATAACTACTGGATGCAGTTCATCCAGGATCATTGGGAAGACAACGACGCCGACGAAGTCGCGGCGCGCGCCGACGTCGAATACGACCTGGGCAGCGGCGGCTGGCTGGGCTCTCTCAAGGCCGGCGTGCGATTCGCCGACCGCGAGCAGAAGGTGCGCTATTCGAGCTACAACTGGGCGGCGGTTGCGCCGTCCTGGGGTTGCAACGGGCCGGGCTTCAATATCGACAACACGGCACCGGCGGCTTATCCGGCCGAGTGCGGCAAGACCGGCCAGTTCAATGGCTATCCCGCGGGCATCTGGGATACGGAAAACATGGGCGGTCATTTCAACGGGAATGTGTTCCCCAATGATCCGCTGGTGTTCCTGAGCCGCGGCACGCTGCGGGACTACGATCTGCACACCGAAGGGCTGGCCAACCGCAATGTGAACGCGCCGCAGTCGCCTGGCTGGAATCCGCTTTGCGATCGCACCGCGAACGTGGAAGGTGAAGGTTGCTTCACTCAACCCGAGATCCTCGACGTGCGTGAGAAGAGCAAGGCCGCCTATCTCATGCTGCGGTTCGGCGGACCCGACGCCAATCTCGGCAGCGTGAACGTGGTGGGCAACGTCGGCGTACGCTTCGTGAGAACCGAGGTCGAGAGCCACGGCCAGGTCAGCTTCCCGACGTCGGCGTGGTACACCTCCGCGCAGGCCTCGGGGCAGGGCGCCTGCAACCCGGCTAACAACACCGCCAACCAGGCCACCGACATCCAGTGCTGGCTCACGCCGGCGCTGCAGGCGTTCAGCACGGGCACGGGCGCGGACAACGTGCTCGACAAGTCTTATACGAACGTGTTGCCGAGCTTCAACGTGCGCTTCGGGTTCACCGACAAGCAGTTCATGCGTTTCGGATATTCGAAGGGCATGTCGCGTGCGGACTTCGGCCTGTTGCGCAATTCGGTGGCCATCAATGCTCCACCCATCGATGTCAGCAACAGCTCGCCGTACCTGATCCGCGATGCTGCGGGCGCGGTCACGGGCTACAACTTCGTGTTCGCCGCCGAGGCCGGCTACGCGGGTCTCGAACCCACGGAAGCCGACAACTTCGATCTGTCCTACGAGGCGTACCTCGATTCGAGCACGTCGTTCACGGTGGGCCTGTTCTACAAGCGGCTCGAGAATGCCGTGGCCTATGGCCGCGCCTTGCGTGACATCACGAACGGTGGCAGCACGCAGACGGTGACCATCCGCGGCCCGAGCAATGACCCGAGCAGCGCTGGAACGCTCAAGGGCTTCGAGCTCGCGTACCAGACGTTCTTCGATTCGCTGCCGGGCGCTTGGGCGGGCCTCGGTGTGCAGCTCAACTACACGCACACGGACCAGGAGGATATCAACAACTCCAACCTCGCGGTGCAGGCGGGCTATCTACCGGGCAGCACCACGGCCTTCGGCGGTGGCAACAACAGCTCCACGGGTGGTCAGGGCAACGCCGGCAATCCGCTGTCGTTCACCAGCAACGTCATCGACTCGCACCGGCTCGCCGGCATCTCCGACGACTCGTACAACGTCGTGGGCCTGTACGAGTTCGGGAAGTTCGGTGCGCGGCTGGCGTACAGCTGGCGCTCGGAATTCCTGACCGCCAATCTCGACTGCTGCATCGGGCTTCCCGTGTGGCAGAAGGACAATGGCTACCTGGATGGATCGTTCCGGTACTCGTTCAACGACAACATGGAGATGTCGTTCGACGTCTCGAACATCCTGAACACCACGGCCGTGACTCAGCAGCAGGTGTTCGGCGATTCGACGTTGACCCCGGGTGCGAAGGCGGTGAAGCTCGACTCCGGTTGGGTCAACAACGATCGGCGGTTCCAACTCGGCGTACGATTCAAGTACTAGCGCCGAGGCGGGCGTATTTTCAGCGGCTTCGCCGCGAATTCAAACGCCGCCCCCTTGAAGGGGGCGGCGTCCGTGCAATGAAAAAAGGGTTTTCATGCAGCCATCGCCTCTGCGTATCGTCATCGTCGGCGGCGGATCCGCCGGCTGGATGTGCGCCGCCGCTTGCGCGCAGGTGCTGCATCCGGCGCGTTATTCGCTGACGCTCATCGAATCGGACGACATCGGCACGGTGGGCGTCGGTGAAGCCACGCTGCCGGCGCTGCAGGATTTCAACAAGCTGCTGAAGCTCGACGAGCCTCAGTTCATGCGCGAGACGCAGGGCACGTTCAAGCTCGGCATCGAGTTTCGCGGCTGGAACCGGCCCGGCGAAAGTTACGTTCATCCTTTCGGCGCGTTCGGCCAGCTCTGGGGTGGCGTTGAGTTCCAGCACTTCTGGCTGCGTGCGCGCCAGCAGGGGCTCGATCCCGCGCCACTCGAAGAGTTCTCCGTGGCGGTGCGCGCGTGCGCACGCCGTGCGTTCGAGTTTCCCGACACACATGCCATCCGCTCGACGTTTTATGGTTATGCCTATCATTTCGACGCCAGCCTCTACGCCGAATTCCTGCGCGAGTGGGCCACGGCACGCGGGGTCACGCGCATCGAAGGGCAGGTGGTCGACGTCGCGCTCGAGGCGTCACGAGGCGACGTCCAGTCGCTGACGCTGAAATCCGGCCAGCAGGTGGCTGGCGATTTCTTCATCGACTGCAGTGGTTTCCGCTCGCTGCTGCTCGGCGACAAGTTAGGCGTTCCGTGGGAAGACTGGAGTCCCTGGTTGCCCTGCGACCGCGCCTGGGCCGTGCCTTGCGAGAGATCCGCCGACTTCACGCCGTACACGCGATCCACCGCGCAGAAAGGCGGCTGGACCTGGCGCATTCCGTTGCAGCACCGCACCGGAAACGGCCACGTGTTCTCGACGAAGTTCATCGGCGAGGACGAGGCGCGCGCCACGTTACTGGGTGCGCTGGACGGCAAGGCACTGGACGAGCCGCGCCTGCTGAAGTTCCGCGCCGGACGCCGCGTGCAGGCGTGGAAACGCAACTGCATCGCGCTCGGGCTTGCGAGCGGCTTTCTCGAGCCGCTCGAATCCACGAGCCTTTTCCTGATCCAGACCGCCATCCAGGACATGTTGCGCCTGCTGCCGTCTCCGGAAGCCCGAGGCGTCGACGAACGGCTGGTGTCCGAATTCAATCGCCGCTCCGACGAGCTCTACGAGCGCATCCGCGACTTCCTGATCCTGCACTACACCGCGAATCAGCGTGTCGGCGAACCGCTCTGGGATCATGTTCGCCACTATGAATTGCCCGAGAGCCTGCGCCACAAGCTGAAGCTGTTCGAGGTGCGTGGCCACGTGCCTTACTTCAAGGACGGCTTTTTCTCGCGAGACAGCTGGCTCGCGGTGCTGTTCGGCCAGGGCCTCATGCCGCGCGCCTACGACCGGCTCGCCGATTACATGCCCCGGGAGCAACTCGACGCGAGGCTGCGCGACCTGCATGCGAAGGTCGCTGCGGAAGTGGCTGCCATGCCTTCTCATGAAGAGGTCATCGCCCGCTATTACAGCGACACGCGTTTCAGTCCGCGGGTGATGACGTCGTGATGCGCGAAGTCGTCATCGTCGGGCGGGACGCGCCGTTGTGGCTCTCGGCCTGCGTGATGCAATCCGCGCTCGGCTCCGCCGGTGTCGTGGTGACCGTGGTGGAGCTGCCGCCGCTCGCGCAACCCGCCGACGTGTGCGTCACGCTGCCGGCGCTCGAGCCGCTGCACACGCGTCTGCGCATCGACGAAGCGCGGCTCATCGCCGCCACGCGCGGCGCATTCTCGCTCGGCCGTCACTACGTCGATGCCGGGGGTCGGGCCCCTGCCTTTTTTCACGCGCATGGCTCGAATGGCTCGCGCATCGACGAGAAGGAATTCCTGCCGCACTGGTTGCTGGCGCGCCGCCAGGGCCTGGGCGCGCCGTTCGAGGATTTCTCGCTCACCGCCGCGGCCGCGCGCGCCGGCCGGATGTTGTTGCCGGACGCGGCCACCGATCGCTTCGGATTCACCGACTATGCGTATCACCTGCCGGCCATTCCGTACGCCGCATGGCTGCGGCAGCTGGCCTTGCGGCGAGGTGTGCGGAACCACTGGAGCCGCACGCTCGAGGTGAGTCTCGGCGCCGATGGCGCCATTGCCGGGTTGCTGCTCGAAGGAGATCGGCGCGTCACGGGCGATTTGTTCATCGACGTGACGGGCAGCGAGGCGCTGCTCGCGAATGCGCTGGGCGTGGGACGTGAGAGCTGGCGCGATGCGTTCGCGGCCGACCGCGTGATGTGCGCGCACTCCGCGCCCGTCTCGACCGTGCCTGTCTACTCCGAGATTCGCGCTCATGCCAGGGGCTGGGTGGCGCTGGCCGCGAGCCAGGTGTGTATTCACGTGCAGCAGGCGTACTCGAGCGAACACGCGCCCGGGCCGGAGAATCTCGCTGCCGCCGCCGGCATCCCGCTGCAGGGCGTGGTGGTTCGCGAGCGGCATCCGGGGCGACGCATGCGCGCCTGGGAAAAAAACTGCGTCGCCGTGGGGGAAGCCGCCTGCGTGTTCGATCCGCTGCACTTCGTCGACCTGCATGCGGTGCAGGCGGGCCTCGTGCACCTGCTGCCGCTGTTTCCGGTGCAGGCCGAGTTCGGCGTCGAACGCGACGAATACAACAAGAACGTGCGCTCGGCTTTCGAGCGCATGCGCGATTTCCAGAGCGCGCACTATCTATTGAACCGGTATGGAGACTCGCCATTCTGGACGCGGGCGCGCGCGGCGGTTCCCAGCCCGGAGCTCGCGCACAAGATAGACGCGTTTCGTGCGCGCGGCGAAGGCGTGGACTACGAAGACGAAGCGTTCACCATCGACGACTGGCAGCAGTTGTTCATCGGCCACGGTGTGCTGCCGGAGACGTACGATCCGGCCGTGGATCGAACACCGCCGGAACTGCTGCAAAGCGAGTTCGCGCGCATCCGCGGGTTCATCCGGCAGAAGGTCGAAGAGCAGCGTTCGCACTCCGACTATCTGCGCGAGGTCTGCAAGGTCAGCGGCGCTTGAGGCGGCCGGCGGGCTGTTGTCCGGCTTCCGGCGCCGGCACCTCGAACAACGACGCATCCGGCTCGTTGCGCCGGATTTCGCGCAGCTTGTAACGCGTTTCGCCGGTGCGCGGATCGCGGTAGGTAGCCTCGACCACCACCTGCAGATCCTTGCCGTACCACTGCTCGGCCGACATCTTGATGGGCCGGTCATTGCCCACCGCGCCCGCGGGGATGGTGGCTTCGACGCGACTTCCCGCCACGGTTTCGCCGTCCAGCTGGCGTTCGCCGAGTTTCACCGGCTGCGAGACCTTGAGCGGCAGACCCGCGGGGCGCGGCGGCCCGACCGTGAGATCGGGTTCGTTCGAAGGCACCACGCGGCACGGAGCGATGGGCACGGTGACGACCCTGCCATTGGGCTGCAGCATGTGGCGCTCGCGAGTCGACGGATCGTCGATGACCGTGACCGTGGCGTTGACTTCGAGTGGAGTGGGGCCGCCGATGGACGAGAGCGAGAACTCCGAGCGCGTGCGTCCATTGCTGTCGCGCCAAAGGCGAATCGTGTTCTGCCGGATGACACGGTTGCCATCCGGCAACGTGGTCACGGTCTGGCTGGTGCCGAGCGCCGAGTACGGCGCGCCGGTGACCAGCCGGACACTGTTAGGGGCCGGATGGCCGCCGGCCGAAGGCGAGGGCGGGCAGTCGGGGATCGCTGAGCCTTCATGTGGATTGACGTCGCCCTGGCCCTGGCCGTGCGCGTGCAGGCTGAGAACGCCCAAGCCCAGCGCACAGAGAGGCGCGAGCGCTCTACTGAATGTGCGGCGCGATGCCATCGTGGCCTCCCTGCTGATGTTTCGGATCCGCTGGCACGATGCGCTCGATCCGGAACGTGCCGTCGTTCGACACGACGACGTCTATCCAGTAACGCGTGGTCGTGTTCCGGCTGTTGGGATCGACGGCGACCAGCTTGCCCTGGGCCGAGTATTCCGCCGGGATCTGGAAAGACACCGAATCGTTGGGCCACATGGTGAGATCCGCCGACGCCCAGGAGGCCTCGCGCGCCAGGCCTTCGGTTGACGCCACGAGGTCGCGCGAGCGTTCGAGCTTCATGCCGATGAGGATTCCCACGCCGATCGCCATCGCCGCGATGCCGGCGGCCGCGGCGTAGAGCATCGGGCGGAGAGGGCGCGGGCGCATGGAGAGCGCCGCCGGTATCTGTGGCGCCGATTTTTGCCATCCCTCTGCGACCAAAGCGCCGATCCGCGCATCTAGGTCGGAACTGGGCGCAATTTGCGCCAGGTCGCGCGCGTATTGCCTCAGCAATGGCGCGACCTGCGGGTGTGGATCGCGGGTATCGAGGTCGTCGCTCATGTGAGACCCCGTTGCGCCAGCGTCGACTCGGCCGGAAGGTCGATCAATTCGAGCGAGGCCAGGCGAATGGTGAGCAGCGCACGCGCGCGATGCAGGCGGGAGCGGACCGTGCCCACGGGGCAATCGAGAATGCCGGCCACCGTCGCGTACGGCAGCTCTTCGAGATCACACAGCGCGATGACTTCACGATGCTGCAGCGGTAGTTCGAGCATGGCGCGGCGGAACGCGGCCGTGATCTCCGAGCGCGCGATTTCATCGGCGGGCCCGCCGGACTCCGCCGCGTGTGAATGTGAATCGTCGTCGAGATTCAGCGCGACCCAACGCCGCTGCTGGCGGAAATGGCGGCTCACGCGATGACGGAGCACGCCACACAGGTAACCGAACACGCTGCCCTGCGCCGGATCGAACGAGATGCGTTCACGCATCAGCGCCAGGAAAGTATCGTGAACCATGTCTTCAGCCGCCTGCCGCGAACGGCACATCGCGGACGAAAACCGCAGCAGCGCGCGCCCGTGACGTTGATAGAGCGCGTGCACGGCATGGGAGTCGCCCGCCGCGAGCCGCGCCATGCAGTCGGAATCTTCGTCCACTGTTTTCATGTGATGAGCCGCTGCTTCCCCTGCGCAACGCGATCGTGCGACGCCAGCATTGGGGCGACGCGCGCGCGAAAAGTTCCTGCGCCTCACGCGCGTTCAACGGGAACTCCAATGACATAACCTTCACCGTGTACCGTCTTGATGATGCGCGGCAGGCGCGCATCGTCGCCGAGAACCTGGCGCAACCTGCTGATGCGCACGTCGATGCTGCGATCGAAGGGGCCCGCGTCGCGGCCGCGCGCGAGTTCGATGAGCTTGCCGCGCGACACGACGCGATTGCCGTGCGCCAGCAGTGACGAGAGCACGCGGTACTCGGAATTGCGCAGCGTCGCGCGCTGCCCGTTCGGATCGCAGAGTTCGCGCGCCACGCTGTCGAGTTGCCATCCGCCGAAGCGGAACAGCCGCGCGCGCGAGGCAGGGGGCGCGCCCGAGCCATTCACGCGGCGCAGGATATTGCGCATGCGCGCCAGCAATTCGCGGGAATTCACGGGCCTGGCGAGATAGTCGTCCGCGCCCATCTCGAGGCCGAGGATGCGATCCACCTCGTCGGCGCGGCGCGCGAGGATGATGAAAGGCACATCGCTTGCCGCCCGCAGGCTGCGGCACACGCGCATGCCGTCTTCTTCGCCGACGCAGACCCCGAGCACCACGAGCTCGATGCGCGCGCGCTCGATGGCGCGTTGCATGCCGCCGCCGGTCGCCGTGGTGACCCGGTAGCCGGATCGCTCCAATGCCCCCGCGAGTTGCGCGCGCGTCTCGCGGTCTTCGTCGACGACGAGGATGTGCTTTTGTGTAGCCATGTTCATCACACCTTCCGGTGCCATTGCCACGAAGGGTGCAAATGGTTCCATCGGCGTATTACGTTACGTTTCGTAACACCCGGTAACAATTCGTATCGAACTACAACGCGTATTCCCGGTCGTATTGCGGAATGAAATGGCTGATCCCGCTCGCCCTGCTAGTTAGTGCCCCGCGCGCGCACGCCGCCGACCCGGCGGATTTCACCGTCGGCGGTATCCGGGTCGAAGGACTGCAGCGCATCGGCGAGGGCACGGTGTTCAACACGTTGCCGATCAACATCGGCGACACGATAGGCGCACAGCGCATTCGCGAGGCGCTGCGCGCGCTCAACGACACCGGCTTCTTTCGCGACGTGGAATTGCGCCGCGACGAATCGGTGCTGGTAATCGTGGTTCAGGAACGGCCGTCGATCCGCACGTTCCAGGTGACGGGCAACAAGGACATCAAGAGCGAAGACCTGATGCAGTCGCTGCGCAAGGTGGGCCTGGCCAGCGGCAAGATCCTCAACCGCTCGACGCTCGAGGACACGCGCCAGTTCCTCATCGAGCAGTACTTCGCGCGGGGCCGTTATGACGTGCGCATCGACGCGAAGGTCGAGGAGCAGCCCGGCAACCTGGTCGACGTGCACGTGGAGATCGTCGAGGGCAAGAACGTGCGAATCCGTGGCATCAACGTGGTCGGCAACGAGCGCTTCACCGACGACGAACTGCTCGCCGGCATGGCGCTCAAGGCGTCCAACTGGCTCTCGTTCTACCGTGGTGACGACAAGTACTCGCGTCATGTGCTCGAGGGCGACCTCGAGAAGCTGCGTTCCTATTACATGGATCGCGGCTATGCCGACTTCGAGATCACCTCCACGCAGGTGGCGATCGCGCCGGAAAAGGACGACCTGTTCATCACGCTGAATGTATTCGAAGGCACCACGTGGAAGATGGGCGCGATCAAACTCGCGGGCCGCTTCGTGGTTCCGGAAGAGCAGCTGCGCTACTTCGTTCTCGTCCGGCCGGGTGACCAGTACTCGCAGCGCCTCATCGCCGCCACCGAAGAAGCGCTGCGCAATCGCCTGAACGAGGCGGGTTTCGGCTTCGCGGAGGTGGCCACGGTGCCGGCCGCGAACCCGGCCACCGGTGAAATCTCGCTCACTTTCATGATCGAGCCGAACGCGCGCACCTACGTGCGGCACATCAACTTCGAAGGCGTGGAGAAAACGCGCGATGAAGTGTTGCGCCGCGAAATGCGCCAGCTCGAAGGCGCGGTGCTGTCGAATGCGGCGATCACGCGCTCGGAAGAGCGCCTGCAGAGGCTCCCCTATCTGGAGAAGGTGGAGACGGAGACGAAGCCGGTGCCCGGGGCGGCCGACCTCGTGGATATCGATGTCACGGTCGAGGAGAGGCCGTCGTCGACACTCGGCGGCGGCATCGGCTATTCGGAGCGCCAGGCGTTCACGCTCAGCGGCAATTTCATCGACAGCAACCTGTTCGGCTCGGGCGACCGGCTTGCCGTCGATATCAATGGTGGCAAGTACGGACAGGTATTCAGCGTCGCGCACACCGATCCGTACTTCACGGTGGACGGCGTCTCGCGCTCACTCAGCGCTTCATACGTGGAGCGGGATCGGATCACGTCGTCGTTCTCCCCGTTCACGACGCAAACCTACAACGCCGGCGCCAGCATTGGTTATCCGATTGCCGAAGAGCAGTACTTCAACCTGGGCCTGGCATACAACCACGAAAACCTGGCGACGGGCTTCGGTAGTTCGACGCAGCTGCGCGACTGGGTGCGCGAGAACGGCGATTACTACTTTCGCCGTGTGGGTGGCGACCGGGTGCTGGGCACGATCTACGACACTGTCGAGCTCAACGCAGCGTGGGTCTACGACAGCCGCGACCGCACGCTGTTTCCGACGCGCGGCGGTTCGCATCGGCTGAGCTTCGCCATCGCGCCGCCGTTCAATGACGTGAGTTATGCGACCGCGAACTTTCGTTCGCAGCAGTTCTTCCGCATTCCCGGATGGGATGTGTTCGACCGATTCCCGTTGTCGGTGACCACGAATCTCGGATGGTCGAAGGCTCTCGGTGACACGACGGCGGTGCCGCCGCATCGTCATGTGTTCACCGGCGGCAGCGATTCCGTGCGCGGATTCCGCGACGGGTCGCTCGGGCCGCGCGATTCGCTGGGCAATCCCTACGGCGGTGATGTGGGGATCTCGGCGCAGTTCGAAGCCAGCATTCCACTGCCGGCGAAGTTCCAGAGTTCGGCGCGCCTCAGCCTGTTCTACGACATCGGCCAGTCGTTCTTCCTGGGCGACACCGAGTTCCGCAACAAGCGCGGCGACCGCACGGACTACCGCTTCGATCTCGGCGAACTGCGCAGCTCGGCCGGTATCGCCATCGAGTGGCTGTCGCCCATGGGTCTGTTCCGGTTCTCGTGGGCGGTTCCGCTGCGATACCAGGGTGAAACACGCCGCGAGTTCGGCGACGAACTCGATCCCTTTCAGTTTTCAGTCGGCAAAGCGTTCTGACGCACAGATGGAGTGAATGGAATGAGAATTCGTAACGGAGCATCCCTGGTCCTGCTCTGCGCGGCTGCGCTCGTGCTCAACGCCTGCGGCGGCGGGGAAGAAGACAAAGGCGCGGATCCGAAGATCCGCCTGCTCAACCTCAGCGCGGGCTACACCTCGCTCGACCTGATGACCAATCTCGATTCAGAAGATGACGATGATGATGAGACGCAGGCCACGGGCGTGGCGCTCGAATCCGTGAGCAGCTATTCGACGCTCGATCCCGATGACTATACGGTCAAGGTGCGCCGTACGGGTTCCGGCAGCGTGCTGCGCTCGTTCGCGGCCGAAGAGCTGGTCGAGGACACCATCAATACCTATGTCGCCTATGGCGACGTGGGAAATTTCGGCGCGCTGCGCATCGATGACACGCTCGACGAGGCGGACGCCGGCGACAGCAAGCTCAATGTCGCGAATGTGTCGTCCGCGGGCGCACTCGACGTCTATCTGACCGATGCGACCACGGATCTCGACGACACCACGCCGGTGCTTTCGGGCGTGGGCGCTGCACTCTCGCTCGTCATCGCCGACAGCGGCAGCTTTCGCCTGCGCGTGACCGCGTCGGGTGACACATCCGACGTGCGTCTCGATATCCCCAACTTCGCGCTGACCGACAAGGGCGTCGCCACGCTGATCCTCACCTCGACGCAGGGCGGCATGCTCGCGGATGCGATTTTCCTGCCGCAGGAAGGGCAGCCCACCAAGTTCAGCAACACCAGGGCGCGATTGCGCGGCGCGGTTGGGCTGGCCAATGGAGCGAACGCGTCGATCCAGGTCGGCGGCCAGTCGGTGCTCAGCGCCGCCACCGCGGGCGTGATCGGCAGCCGGTATACGCTGCTCGATGCCGGATCCGTGCCGGTGACGCTCACGGTGAATGGCATCGCGGTGCCGGTCGCGAACCTCGATCTCAAGGCGGGCGCCGACTACACGTTGTTGGTGTGGAGCAATGCCAATGGCGCGCAGACCAGTCTCGTCAACGACGACAACCGGTTGCCGGCGAATGGCGGAACAAAGCTGCGGGTGTTGAATGGCATGTCGTCGCTGGCGGCGCCGATCACCTTGTCGGTGGATTTCTCGCCGGTCATCGAAGGCACGCTGACGGGGCAGGTCTCGGACGATGTCGAGGTCACCTCGGGTACCGATCGCCAGTTCGACGTTTCGAACACCTCGACCGCGCAGAACGTGCTGACGCGCACCGCGATCACGCTGCAGGCGAGTTCGGTCTATACCTTCTTCATGACCGACAACGGGGCGACGCCGATCGGCGTCCTGCGCCGCGACCGGTAATGGGTAATGGGGACATTCCTCGTTTCCTAGCAAACGGGGACGCGCCTCGAACGTGGGAGCGTGCCGATCGCCGAGAATCTTGGGAATCGCGCCGCTTTCGTGGCGATGCGTCGGCTCCGGATTGCGCTATTTTCGCCCCATGCCAAGGACGGCTCGGGCGATTGTCGCTGGCTGCTGCTATCACGTGTTGAATCGCAGCAACAAGAAGGCGCGCATCTTTCATGCGCCGGAGGACTACGCGCAATTCCAGGGGCTCATTGCCCGCGCGCAGGATCGTCTCGAGCTTCCGATCCTTGCCGCCTGCCTCATGCCCAATCATGTCCATCTCGTCGTGCAGCCGCGAGCAGACACTGATCTGGCGAAGTGGATGCATTGGGTCTTCACTACGCATGTGCGATGGCATCACGCTAAGTACGAAACGACCGGCCGACTGTGGCAAGGCCGGTTCAAGGCTTTCGCCACCCAGGCGGATCATCACCTGCTGACGGTCATGCGCTACGTCGAGAGGAACGCGCTGCGCGCGAAACTGGTAGATCGGGCCGAAGACTGGCAGTGGGGGAGTCTCGCTTGGCGGAGATCACGGCACGGCCCTGCGCTCGAACAGCCACCGGCGCCATTGCCCACGTACTGGCGGCAACTCGTGAACGAGCCCCAGACCGCCGCTGAAATTGCGGAGGTCAGAACCTGCGTCAATCGCCAAAGGCCCTTCGGGGCGGAAGAGTGGGTCGTCACTCAAGCAAAGACGCTGGGCGTCGGCCAATCGCTCGCTCCCATCGGCCGTCCACGAAAATCGAGGCGCGTCCCCGTTTGCTAGGAAACGAGGAATGTCCCCATTAATTCGCGTGGCGGGTGACGGCGCTCAGCTCGCGCTGCAAGGCTTCGGGCTCCACGGGTTTTACGAGGTGCCGCGCGAAACCCGCCTGCTTGGACTGCTGGCGGTCTTCGGGAAATCCATAACCCGTGAGCGCGACGAGCCTCACGTCGCGGCCCATCGGCAGGCTGCGTATCCGGCGCGCGAGCTCATAACCATCCATCCCACCGGGCAGTCCGATGTCGATGAACGCGACATCGAGCGGCCTGTCGGACGCGCGTTGCTGGAGCAACGCCAGCGCCCGTTCTCCGTCCGGCGCCTCGCATACGTCGTGGCCGTGCGCGCGCAGCACCGCGCGATACATCTCGCGCGAATCGTGATTGTCATCCACGAGCAGGACCCGGCGCGATTCGAAGACGCGCTTGTGGCCGTTGCCGTTCGCGATTCCAGCCGCGTTTCCGTCCGCGACCTTGGGCGCCGCCACTGTCGGCAGGCGCACCGTGAACGTCGAGCCTCGCCCATCACCTTCGCTGGCCGCATGCACGGTGCCGCCATGAAGCTCGGCCAGTCGCCGCACGAGCGTGAGGCCTATGCCCAGCCCGCCGCGCGTACGGTCGATGGTGTGGTGCGCCTGCACGAACAGGTCGAAGATCTTCGGCAGCATGTCGGGCGGAATGCCGATGCCCTGGTCGGCGACGCGTAAAACCGCGTCATCGCCTTCGCGCCCCACGAACACGCTGATCACGCCTTCGCCGCGCGTGAACTTGAGCGCGTTGGAGACGAGATTGCCGACGACCTGTTCGAGTCTCACCGGATCGCCGCTGACCCACACGGGTTCGGACACGAGATCGACGCGGCCGTGATTGTTGGAGTTGCCGGAAGCAATCGCCGTGATCGACGCCTTGACCGCATCCGCGAGGTTCACCGGAATGCGCTTCAGCACGATCTTGCCCGTGACCGCGCGGCCGACGTCGAGCAGGTCGTCCACGAGGCGCGCCATGTGCACGACCTGGCGCTTGATGATGCTCGTGGCGCGCAACGCCATCGGCTCGGTCTGGTTCATGAGCGCCAGCGCGTGTACCGCGCCCTGGATGGCGCCGAGCGGATTGCGCAGCTCGTGCGCGAGCATCGCGAGGAACTCATCCTTCGAACGGTTCTCGCGCTGCGCCCGCGCCAGCGAGCTGATGTCGCTCAGGATCAGCGTGCGATGTTCGACGTCGTCGAGCACGATGCTCGACAACGTCACCTGCACTTCGGTCGATTCCTGGCCGCCCAGCATCAGGCGCGTCTGGTAGCGCCCTGAGCCGTGTTCGAGCATGGCGCGAAGGATTTCGCTTTCGGCCTCCGGCAGGAATTTGCCGATCGACGCGCCGAAGACCAGTTCGAGCGGCGTATGCACCAGGTCGGCGAAACGCTGGTTGCAATAGACGATGTCGCCGCTGATCGAGAGCGTGGCCGCGCCTTCCTGCATGCGTTCGACCAGCGCGCGGTAAGGCGCATCGGCGCTGCGCAGCGTGAACACGCGCCGCTCGCCGTTTTCGTCGGCCAGCAACAATGCGTCGATCTCGCCGCTGTAGATGGCGTGCAGATTGCTTTCCGCCTCAATCAGGCGGGTGCGGAGTTCTTCGATGCCGAGATCGTCGATGTTCATGTGGTCAATGTTTCGTGCAGTCCGAGCCCGGCCATGACACGCGCGCGATTCGACATGTCGCCGATCATGCGTCGCTCGGGTTCCGGCCCCTTCTTGATGAGCGTCGGTGTCGCGAGGATCTGCTCGTCGCGAATCCGCGCGGGTTGCTGGTAGACGTCGATGATCTCGAGGTCGAAGCGCCCCGTGAGGAATTCCTCGCAGATCGCGCGCACGGCGCTGATGGCACGCGTGGATCGCGGAGTCATGCCGGTCACGTACAGCCGCAGCACATACGTCTGCGTCTCGGCCAGATCGGCCATTTCGGCCAGGCTGGGCTGGGTGTGGAGTGGAGTTTCATTCACATATTGGACCGGCGCGGACGAAGGTCGAGACCCACGAGCACGCGTTCGGTATTGGAAAGATCGCCGATGATCTTCTTGATCGGCGTGGGAAGGCGCCGCACCAGTGTCGGCAGTGCCAGGATCTGATCGCCGCGGCCTAACGCCGGATTCTCGATGAGGTCGATGACCTCGATACTGTAGCGACCCTGCAAGTGCTCCTCGCAGATCTTGCGCAGGTTGGAAAATGCGCGCACGGCCTTGGGCGTCTGCCCGGCGACGTACAGGCGCAACGCGAAGTTGTCGCTCATTTGCGTTTCCTCGCTTTCGGGGCCGGCATGCGTCGCGGAGACGACAGCGCGGCCAGCGGCCGGACCGCGCCGCCGTTCTTGCCGATCGGCGTGATCTTGACGCCCTGGTCGGTGATGTCGAATGCGCGCACGTCGTTGGAGTGCGGCATGCCGCGCGACTTGAGCACGTAGATCCAGCGGTTGCGCTTGCGCTCCTCTTCGGTGACGGCCACGAGGATCCACGTGTCCATGAGAGAGGAAATCATCGATTCGGTAGCCTCGAGACTCTGCGTCGAGGAAGTCAGGCTGGTGAACACCGCGGTGACACCGCGCGTCTTGAAGAAGTCGATGACGCGCGTGAGCATCGCGCGGACGTCGGATTGCGTACCGACCGCCATGAGGTTGGTGATCGGATCGAGGACCACCACGTCGGGGTCGAAAACTTCCACCGAATGGTGCATCTCGAGCAGGTGGGTCTCGAGACCGTGACGATTGGGCCTGTCGGCATGGAACCTGAGCATGCCCTTGTCGACCCATTTCTGAAGGTCGATGCCCGCCGACCGCATGTTGCGGATCAGCTGCGAAGGGGATTCCTCGAACAGGAAGTACATGCACTTCTCGCCGCGCGCACACGCGGCCTCGATGAACTGCGCGGCGAGCGTGGTCTTGCCGGTGCCCGCCGTGCCCGAGAGCAGTACGGTGCTGGCGCGGTAATAACCCTTGCCACCGAGCATGTCGTCGAGCGCCGGGAGGCCGCTCGATACGCGTTCGTTCGGCGCCTCGTGCTCGAGCAGCAGCGAAGTCACCGGCAGCACGGTGATGCCGTCGCGATCGATGAGGAAAGGATATTCGTTGGTGCCGTGGGTCGAACCGCGGTACTTCACGACCCGGATGCGGCGCGTGGAGATCTGTTCGTACACGCGATGGTCGAGCGAGATCACCGCGTCGGTGATGTATTCCTCGAGGCCCTGGCGCGTGAACATCTGCTCTCCGCGCTCGGCGGTCACCACGGCGGTGATGCCGCGATCGCGCATCCAGCGGAACAGCCGCCGGAGCTCGGCGCGCAGGATGCCGGTGTCCTTGAGGCCGCCGAACAGCGTTTCGATGGTGTCGAGCATCACGCGTTTGGCGCCGATCTCGTTGATGGCGTGCTCGAGGCGCACGAACAGGCCTTCGAGATCGTATTCGCCGGTTTCCTCGATTTCGCTGCGGTCGACGTGGATGTAGTCGACGATGAGCTTCTTCTGCTGGACGAGCAGATCGAGGTCGTAGCCGAGCGAGCGCACGTCCTGCGCGAGCTCCGCGGCGTTTTCCTCGAAGGTCATGAGTACGCCGGGCTCCGCGTACTGCTGCGCGCCGTTCACGAGGAAGCTGACTCCCAACAAGGTCTTGCCGGAGCCCGGTCCACCGGAAACCAGTGTCGGCCGTCCCTGGGGAAAACCACCTTTCGTAATGTCATCGAGTCCCGGAATTCCCGTTGGGGCTTTCTGAATTTCAGAACGCTCTAACTTGTGCTTGGCCATTTCTAACCTGGTCGTTGCGTAGATTGAGAGACGAACGCAGCTGCGCTCCAATCGACGCGCCACGTATTGACGCAGGATATTTATTGCGGGGAAATCGGCGGAGTCTCACAAGCCTGTTAGGTGTTGTAGGAATTTTCGGACATGCGCGTCGCAGCAGTACGCTGTGGGATTCCGCCGTCGGAAATGGTCCCCGATCAACGCGGGATCGGCGGGGCGGCGCGCTGGAATACGGGTTTGATCGCCAGTCCCGACTGGATGCGCGAGACGCCGGGAATCCGCGTGAGCACGTCGAGCATGAATCGCTGGTAGCTAGGAAGGTCGGGCACGACGATGCGCAGCACGTAGTCGGCCTCACCGGTCATGAGGTAGCAGCTCATGACTTCGGGCACGTCGGCGATGCGCCGCTCGAACACCTTGAGCGTCTCCTCGACCTGCCGTTCGAGCGACACCCACACGTACATCGTGATGCCGTAACCGAGCTTCTGTTCGTCGAACTGGGCGCTGTAGCCGGTAATTACCCCTTCGCTCTCCAGGCGCCTGATACGCCGCAGGGTGGGGGTCAGCGAAAGTCCGATCTGTTCGGCCAGGTCTCGCCAGCTGATCCGCCCGTCCTTGGACAGCACCTGCATGATCTTTGCGTCGACTTTGTCGAGTTTTTGGGAAGCCATGCACTATGTTGCCTTGATTGAGAGGGCAAACATGCTAAAAGCTGCCCGACCATAGTCAAGAATTGGCGTTAACGCGCTCCGGCTGGTGAGGTAGATTAGCCGCCGAGTCGCGTAAGCATCTGTCGTTCAACAGGAATTTCATGTCCCGCAAGCATCCCGTTTCCGTTTCCTTCGAGTTCTTTCCGCCGGCCGACGAGGCCATGGAGAAGACCCTGTGGGAGTCGATTCGCTATCTCGAACCGCTGCATCCCCGGTTCGTCTCGGTGACCTACGGTGCGGACGGTTCGACTCGCGAACGCACCCATAACGTCGTGTCGCGTGTGCAGAAGGAGACCGAGCTCAACTGCGTGCCGCATCTCACCTGCATCGGCGCCAGTCGCGGGGAAGTGCTCGACATCGCGCGCATGTACTGGGACCAGGGCATCCGCCACATCGTCGCGCTGCGCGGCGACGCGCCGGCGGGCACCGTGAAATACGAACCGCGAGCCGACGGCTTCGCGTATGCCGCGGATCTCGTCGCGGGTCTCAAGTCGGTGGGCGACTTCGAGATCTCGGTGGCCGCATACCCGGAGAAACACCCGGAGGCGCCGAACGCCGAGTTCGACCTCGACGTGCTCAAGCGCAAGATCGACGCGGGTGCCACGCGCGCCATCACGCAGTTCTTCTACGACACCGAACTGTTCCTGCGCTTCCGCGACGCCTGCGCCGCGAAAGGCATCGACGCGCCGCTCGTGCCGGGCATCCTGCCGATCACGCGTTTTCCACAGGTCACGCGTTTCGCCAAGCGTTGTGGCGCCTCGATTCCCGACTGGCTGGAGCATCGTTTCGATGGGCTCGAAGAGAACCCCGAAACGCGCAAACTCATTTCCGCGGCGGTGGCGATCGAGCAGGTGCACACGCTGCAGCGTCACGGCGTCGACCAGTTTCATTTCTATACGTTGAACCGCTCCGAGCTCACCTACGCCATCTGCCACGCTCTCGGCGTTCGGCCGGGCTCGCGCAAGGCGGCGAATGAATAAGCCGGTGTCGGAAGATCAGGTGAAGCGCGCCCAGGCGCTCCGCCAGCTGTTCGCCGAGCGCATCGTCATCCTCGATGGCGCCATGGGCACGATGATCCAGCAGCACAAGCTGGATGAAGCGGCGTTTCGCGGCGATCGATTCAAGGACTGGCCGCACGATCTCAAGGGCTGCAACGACCTGCTCGTGCTCACCAAGCCGGAGCTGATTGCGGACATTCACGGCCAATTCCTCGAAGCCGGTGCCGACATCGTCGCCACGAACACTTTCAATGCGACTTCGCTGTCACTCGCCGACTACCATCTCGAAGAGCTGGTGTATGAGCTGAACTTCGAAGCCGTGAAGCTGGCGCGCCGCGTTGCCGATGCGGAATCGAAGAAGCTGGGCCGCACCTGCTACGTGGCGGGTGGCCTGGGCCCGACCAGCAAGACGGCTTCGATTTCGCCCGACGTCAACGACCCGGGTTATCGCGCGGTGACCTTCGATCAGCTCGTGGCTACCTACAGCGATGCCACGCGCGGCCTCATCGACGGAGGCGCCGATGCCATTCTGATCGAGACCATTTTCGACACGTTGAATGCCAAGGCGGCTATCTACGCGGTGCGTGCGACGCTCGACGCGGCCGGCGTGGACCTGCCCATCATCATCTCCGGCACGATCACGGATGCGTCGGGGCGCACGCTCTCCGGTCAGACGGTGGAAGCGTTCTGGGCGTCGGTGCGCCATGCGCGGCCGATCACCATCAGTCTCAATTGCGCGCTGGGCGTCAAACAGCTTCGCCCGTACGTCGAGGAACTCTCGCGCCTGGCGGATACCAACGTCGGCGTCTATCCGAATGCCGGACTGCCGAACGCTTTCGGAGAATACGACGAAGCGCCCGAGGACACCGCCAAGGTGCTGGGCGAGCTCGCGCATGCCGGCCATCTGAATTTCGTCGGCGGCTGCTGTGGCACCACGCCCGCGCACATCAAGGCGATTGCCGATCGCATCCGCTGCGAGCCCATTCGCCAGAAGAAGGAGCACGTGCCGCGGCTCGAGCTCTCGGGTCTCGAGGCATTCAATCTCACCGACAACATCCGCTTCGTGAACGTCGGCGAACGCACCAACGTCACGGGATCGGCGAAGTTCCGCAAGCTCATCGAGGGCAACGACTACCCGGCCGCATTGTCGATCGCTCGACAGCAGGTGCAGGACGGCGCGCAGATCATCGACGTCAACATGGACGAGGGCATGCTCGACTCCCAGTCGGCGATGGTGAAGTTCCTGAACCTTATCGCCGCCGAGCCCGACATCGCGCGGGTGCCGGTCATGATCGACTCCTCGAAGTGGAGCGTCATCGAAGCCGGCCTCAAGTGCATCCAGGGCAAGGGCGTGGTGAATTCCATCTCGCTCAAGGAAGGCGAGGAAGCGTTCCTCGAGCATGCGCGCAAGGTGATGGCCTACGGCGCCGCCGTGGTGGTCATGGCTTTCGACGAGAAGGGGCAGGCCGATACGCTGGCGCGCAAGGTCGAGATCTGCGAACGCAGCTACAAACTATTGGTGGGCATTGGCTTCCCGCCCGAAGACATCATCTTCGACCCGAACATCTTCGCGATCGCCACCGGCATCGAGGAGCACAACAACTACGGCGTGGACTTCATCGAAGCCACGCGCGAGATCCGCAAGCGTTGCCCGCATGCGCACATCTCCGGCGGCGTCAGCAACGTGTCGTTCTCGTTCCGCGGCAACGAACCCGTGCGCCAGGCCATGCATTCGGTGTTCCTCTACCACGCGATCCAGGCGGGCATGGACTTCGGCATCGTGAACGCCGGACAGCTCGCCGTGTACGACGACATTCCGGCGGACCTGCGCGAGCGCGTCGAGGACGTGATCCTCAATCGACGGCCGGATGCCTCCGAGCGCCTGCTCGAGATCGCCGTCAACTACAAGGGCGGCGGTGCACAGGAGCGCAAGGAAGATCTCGCGTGGCGGCAGTTGCCGATTCGCGAGCGCCTGAGTCATGCGCTGGTGTCGGGCAACGATCAGTACATCATCGAAGACACCGAAGAGGCGCGCCTCGAGGCCGCACATCCGCTGCACGTCATCGAAGGCGCGCTCATGGATGGCATGAACGTCGTCGGCGACCTGTTCGGCTCCGGCAAGATGTTCCTGCCGCAGGTGGTGAAATCCGCGCGCGTCATGAAAAAGGCGGTCGCGCATCTCATCCCGTTCATCGAGGCGCTCGCTGACGGCGTGCAGAAGACGAATGGCACGGTGGTGCTCGCCACGGTCAAGGGCGACGTGCACGACATCGGCAAGAACATCGTCGGCGTCGTGCTCCAGTGCAACAACTTCGCCATCGTCGATCTCGGCGTCATGGTGCCGGCCGACAAGATCCTCGAGACGGCCGAAAGGATAGGCGCGGACATGATCGGCCTGTCGGGCCTGATCACGCCGTCGCTCGAAGAAATGAGTTACATCGCGGGCGAGATGCAGCGCCGCGGTTTCACGGTGCCGCTGCTGATCGGCGGCGCCACCACGTCGCCCGCGCACACGGCGGTCAAGATCGATCCGCAGTACGAAGGCCCGGTGGTGTACGTGAAGGACGCGTCGCGCGCCGTGGGCGTGTGCCGCCAGCTCGTCACGCCGGAAATGAAGCCGGCCTACGTGGCCGAAGTGAAAGCCGAAAACGTACGCCGCCGCGAACAACACGCGGGCAAGAAACAGAAGGGCGCGCAGCTCACGCTCGGACAGGCGCGCAACAACCGCGCGAAGATAGACTGGGCAAACTACACGCCGCCGGTGCCGCGTTTCCTCGGCGCGAAGGTCTTCAACGACGTGCCGCTGAGCTCACTCACGCCGTACATCGACTGGATGCCGTTCTTCAATGCCTGGGAGTACGGCGGCAAGTTCCCGGATGTGTTGAACGATCCCGTCCGCGGCGAATCGGCGCGCTCCTTGTACAAGGACGCCCAGGAGATGCTGGCGACCATCCTGCGCGAGCACTGGTTGCAGGCGCGCGCGGTCGTGGGCTTTTTCCCCTGCAATGCGGTCGACGAAGAGATCGAGGTGTACAGCGACACCACACGCACGCGCGTGTTGCATCGGCTGCATCACCTGCGCCAGCAGAAGGCAAAGCCCGCGGGGCAGCCTCACTTCGCACTGTCGGATTTCATCGCGCCCAAGGACAGCGGCAAGGTGGACTACATCGGCGCGTTCGCGGTCACCGCGGGCATCGGCATCGAAGAACACCTCAAGCGATTCGCCGCGGCGCATGACGACTACAACGACATCCTGCTGAAGTCGCTGGCCGATCGCCTCGCCGAAGCCTCGGCCGAAGCGCTGCACCTGCGCGTGCGCCGCGAGTTGTGGGGTTATGCGCCGGAAGAGCGGCTCACCAACGACCAGCTCATCCAGGAAGCGTATCGCGGCATTCGCCCGGCGCCGGGATATCCCGCCTGCCCGGATCACACCGAGAAGGGCACGCTGTGGCAGATGCTCGATGTCGAACGCGCCATCGACCTGCGGATCACCGAGAGTTTCGCGATGTATCCCACGGCCGCGGTCAGCGGCTGGTATTTCGCGAATCCGGAGGCCAGGTACTTCGCGGTCGGGCCCATCGATCTCGACCAGATGCAGCACTACGCCGCGCGCAAGGGCTGGTCCGCGGCCGAAGCCCGCAAGTGGCTCATCAGCAATCTGGAATCCCGCGTTCAGGATCCGCACGACGAAGCGGCCTGACTGATTGCGGAGTCATCCGCTCTGCCGTCATGATCGGCCGCGATGACCACCACGGACGGAGACAACGCGGCGGAGCAGCGCCTGACCTTCGGCCGCTACGTGCTCGACCAACGGCGTGGTGTGCTGCTGCTCGATGGCCGGGAGGTGGTGCTCCGGCCCAAGACGTTCGCGGTGCTTTGTTTCCTCGTCCAGCATCCGGACCGGCTGATCTCCAAGGAAGAACTGCTCGCGGCGGTCTGGCCTAACCTCGTCGTCACCGACGACACGCTGGTGCAGAGCATCGGCGAATTGCGCCGCGCACTCGGCGACACCGGTACGCGGCTCATCGTCACCGTGCCGCGCCGTGGCTATCGATTCGAGGTGGCGGAAGCGCCGCCGGACCGGCGCAAGGCGCGCAGCTGGCACCCGCTTCGATTCCGCTGGAAGTATGGAATCCTCGCGCCACTCGCCGTGGGCATCGCGCTCGCGGCGCTGTGGCTGGTTCCGAAGCTGCGCGATGCCGCGGACCCGGCGCCGGTGCACGCCGCGAAGCCTTCCATCGCCGTGCTGCCATTCGAGAACCAGGGTGAAGATCCGGCGCGGGAATATCTCGCGGACGGACTCACGCAGGACATCATCAACTCGCTCGGAAGATTCTCGGCGCTGACCGTGATGTCGTGGAACGCGGTGGCTCCTTACAAGGGCGCGGCGGTGCGGCCCGGCGAAATCGCGCGCGTGCTGGCGGTGCGCTACCAGGTGGAGGGCAGCGTGAGTTACTCGGACGACCGCATGCGCATCAACGCGCAACTGGTCGACGTGCAGGGCCGCGTGTTGTGGTCGGCGCGATTCGACGAAGCACCCATCGACGTGTTCGCGCTGCAGGACCGCATCACGCGCGAAATCGCCGGCGCACTTGCGATCCGCGTGACGCAGTTCGAACAGACGCGCGTGCTCGCAAAACCCACGGCCAGTTTCGATGCCTACGACTTCGTGCTGCGGGCAAGGCCGGCACTGCAGCGGCCGACGCGCGCCGGCATCGTCGAGGCGCGCGCGTTGTTACGCCGCGCCATCGAGCTCGATCCCAACTACGCGGCCGCGCATTCGGCGCTGGGTGAAACCTTCCACGTGGCGGTGTCGATGGGCTGGGCGGAGTCGCCGGACGAATACTGGAAACGCGTCGAGAAACACGCGAACGACGCGCTGCGGCTCGATGAGTCCGACGTGCGTGCGCGTGTGCTGCTGGCGCGCCGGTTCATCGCGTACAACCGCTACGAAGAAGCCGAGGTGCAAATCAGCCGCGCGATCGCCATCAATCCCAACGACGCCGACGCACTCGCCGGGCGCGGCAACATCCTGGTGTGGCTGGGCAAGACCGATGACGCCATCGAGACGCTGGAGCTCGCGCAGCGCATCGATCCCGAGCTCAATGCGTTCGATCGTTTCGCGCTGAGCCTGGGGTACTACCTGAAGGGCCGCTACACCGCCAGCATCGAGCAGGCGGAGCTCAACCAGCGCAAGAACTCCGATGCCCGTTTCAACGACGTGATCCTTGCGGCGGCGTATGCGCAGTCCAACCGGGCCGCGGACGCGGCGCGTGTGGCGGACAACATCCGGCGCAGCGACCCGACCTTTGACGCAGCCGCTTTCGGCAACAAGTTCCTCAATCCGAAAGATCTCGCCAACCTGCGCGAGGGATTGCGCAAGGCGGGGCTGCTCGCGCCCGGCCAGTGACTGGTTAGTGGCCGGGCAGCATCGCGCGATGCTGGTTGGCGCGCTCGATGTTGTTTTTCAGATCCTGGCGGAACAGATCCGGCCCTTTCGCCTTGCCGAACAGGTAGAGCTTTCCGTCGCTGATCAGCCAGTACTCGGGATTGGCCTGAAGCACTTCGCCGCGCGCGAGCGCCACCGCGCAGAAGTTCGCGAACTGCGGCGCGTAGCGCACGGGATCCGCCCTGAACAGATCGCGGTGCTGCGCGGTCGAGAACTGCCAGCGATGCTCGTCCCAGTCGTATTCGTACTGTGCGACACCGGGAGTCGCGCGCTGCAACGTGAAATAGGCCACCGCGTCATAGCCCTGGATGGCGATGGGAGTGGGGTCGGCAGCTGTTGCAGCCGATGAGACCAGGGCGGCGGTCAGTGCCGCCATGGCGGTTCGTCGCGTGAAGAGCATGGCAGCTTTATAGCGCACGCCGTTGCCGGCCGGCACGCGGATTCGTTGCAGTTTCGCCAGAGTTTCCGGGTTCTTTCGTTACAACTATCGGGCGGTTCGCGACGCTCGGCCCTCGAAAAACCAATTCGGAGGGTCGAACCATGTCACGCATCAAAAGTTTCTTCTTCATCGTGTTGCTCGGGCTGCTGGGTGGTGTTGCGCCTGCGTCCGCCGACGCCGTGGTGGATTGGAATGAGATCACCGTCCAGGCCGCGACGGTGGGGCGCCCCGGTCCCATCGCCATCGTCGACATCGCGCTCGTGCAGGTTGCGGTGCACGATGCAGTCCAGGCTCTCGACCGGCAATACGAGCCCTATCACGCCGAGATCGACACGGGTCCCGGTGCCCGGTCCAGGGGACGCCGCTCCGCCGCCATCGCCGCGGCGGCCCACGACGTGCTGATCGGCATGTATCCCGCGCAGGCGGCGACACTCGACACGGCCTACTTCAACTACCTCGCGGACAAGGGGCTCGGCGGCGATTCCGGCATCCTCGTCGGACAGCAGGTTGCGGCCCGCATTCTTCCGCTGCGCCGCGTGAATCCGAATCCTCTGCCGCCACCTTTCGTCGGCGCAACGGCCATTGGAGTCTGGCGGCCGACCCCGTCGCTGCTCGGAAATCCGCCCTCGCCACCGCCCTTTTCTCCGATGGCGACGCCGTGGATGGCCGACTTCGATCCCTTCACGCTCACGAGCCCGACGCGTTTTCGGGCTTCGCCGCCACCCGCGCTGACCAGCGACCGGTACACGCGCGACTACAACGAGGTGAAGGAGCTCGGCTCGCTCACCGGCAGCAAGCGCACGGCCGAACAGACGGATCTCGCGTATTTCTACGTCGAGACCGCTCCGGTGTTGTGGAACCGCGCGCTGCGGGGGATCGCGACGCGCTACCTGCATGACAGCGGCGATACGGCCCGCCTGTTCGCACTCGCCAACCTCGCGACCGCCGATTCGCTCATCTCGAGCTGGGACAGCAAGCGCCATTTCGCTGTCTGGCGCCCGGTCACGGCCATCCAGGAAGGTGACGCGGACGGAAATCCGGCGACCGCGGGCGACCCTTCCTGGCAGCCATTGATCAACACGCCTAACTATCCGGACTACACGTCGGGCGCGAACGTCGTCACCGGCGCCATGACCCGCACGCTGCAGCTGTTCTTCGGCACCGACCGCCTGACATTCGACGTCGAGTCTCTCGCGCCGCAGGCCGTTCAGAAGGTCCGCAGGTACCACCGCTTCTCGGATGCCGCGCGCGACGTCGTCGACGCGCGTATCCTGCTCGGCATCCACTTCCGTTTCGCGGACGTCGCGGCGCGTACGCAGGGCCGGCAGGTCGCGGACTGGACCTACAATCACTTCCTGCTGCCGCTCGGGCAACGCGACTACTTCCAGTGAAAAACATGTTGAATACCTTGTTTGCGCGATTCGCGTTCGTGCTCGCGCTGGGGTTGCTGGTCACGGCAGCCACGGCGCGAGCCGACGTCATCATGGACTGGAACGCGCGGGCGGATGCCGCCATCACCGAGAAGCGCCTGCCGCCTCCGGTCCAGGGCCGTGCGCTGGCGCTCATGCACGTGTCGATGTTCGAGGCCATCAACGCCATCGAGCGCCGCTACAAGCCGTACCGTCTCGAGCTCGTTGCCGACCGCAACACTTCGCGGGAAGCAGCGGCGGCGAGCGCCGCCCACGCGGTGATGGTGGCGATCTTTCCCGATCAGCGAGCGGTGTTCGATGCGCAGCTCGCGCAGGACCTCGCCGCCGTGGCGGAAGGGCCGGCGAAGGAGCGCGCCCTCATCCTCGGGCGCAAGGCGGCGGCGGATCTGCTCGAGCTGCACGCCGAGGATGGCAAAGGTGCCGATGACTACCGCCCGTTCACGCAGGCCGGTGTGTACGTGCCGACCCAACCGGTGGCCGGCTATCTCGTGCGCACCTTCAAGCCGTGGGTGATGACGAGCGCGGCGCAGTTCCGCCCAGCGCCGCCGCCCGCGCTCACCTCGGAAACCTGGACGCGTGACGTCAACGAGATCCGGCAATACGGCGCGTTGAACAGTCCGGTGCGCAGCGAAGAGCAGACCACGGTCGCGAAATTCTGGTTCCTCACGGGCGCGCGGACCTACAACCCCATCGTGCGGCAGGTGGCGCTGGCAAAGCAGATGAACCTGCTCGACTGCGCGCGGCTGTACGCGCTCACGTCCATGGCGGCCGCGGATGCGTTCATCGCGGTGTTCGAAGCCAAGTACCACTACAACTTCTGGCGGCCGGTTACCGCGATCCGCAACGCCGACCTGTCGCAGAACCCGGCCACGCCGCGCGATCAAACCTGGCAGCCGCTCGGCGAAACACCGATGCATCCGGAATATCCGTGCGCCCATTGCATCAGTGCGTCGGCGGTGGCCGCGGCGCTGCGCGGGGTGGTGGGAGATGAGATGGTGGAAATCTCGGTCACCAGCTCCACCGCGCCCGGGGTCACGCGCCGCTGGTCGCGGCTTTCCGACTACGCCGACGAAGTGGCGAACGCGCGCGTCTGGGCCGGCTTCCACTACCGCTTCTCGACCGAAGCGGGCAAGGACATGGGACGTAAAATCGGCGAGCTCACGGTGGCGACGCAGCTTCGACCGCGCAAGTAGTCTTTCCTGGCTGGCGGCGGTTGTTATGCTCGCCACCATGAAAAACATCCTCGTGCTCGCGATACTGCTGTCGTCAATGAGCGCCGTTGCGGCTGACAAGCCCGGCGCGTGGAAACCGCTGCTGGACGCGAAGTTCTCGCAGTTCGACGTGTACCTGAGTTACCGGGGCGACCAGATCATGAGCGTGCTCAAGGGCACGGCGCCGGCTGGTCTCAAGCCCGTGGGTCTGAATCCTCCCGGGCAGAATGTATTCACGATGATCGAGCAGGACGGCAAACCGGTGCTGCGCATCAGCGGTGAGATCTACGGGTGCGCGGTCACGCGGCAGGAGTTCTCGAACTACCATTTCCGCGCGAGCTTCAAGTGGGGCGAGAGGAAATGGGATCCACGCCTGACCGAGCTCAAGGATTCGGGAATTCTCTATCACAGCCGCGGCGATTTCGGCGTCGACTACTGGAAATCCTGGGCGCTGTCGCAGGAATTCCAGGTCATCGAGCATGGCCTCGGCGAGTACTGGCGGCAGGCCACGTCAGCCTTCGACATCCGCGCGGATGCGAAGGCGCCGGGCGCCGAAGCGCCGAAGTGGAATCCCAAGGCACCGTGGATGGCGTTCACCGGGCCTAACAACCATGCGCTCGCGGGCTCGGATGAGGATCGCCCTGGCCAATGGAACACGGTGGAGCTGGTTTGTTTCGAAGACCGTTGCGTGCACATCGCTAATGGGAAAGTGGTGATGGCACTGCGCAATTCTCGCTACCAGGATGGCGACAAGGTCGTGCCGATGACGGGCGGAAAGCTGCAGATCCAGAGCGAGGCGGCGGAGGTCTTCTACCGCGACATCGAAATCCGTTCGATTCCGGCGATGCCGCGCGAGTACCAGCACTACTTCAAGGACTGATCCCTTGCTTGAATAACATGCCGCCTTTTATGACCACGGCGACGTTCTGCAGCACTGATATGTCCTGAAGGGGATCGCCCTTCACGGCGATGACGTCGCCCAACTTGTCCGGCTCGACCGTTCCGACGCGCGTGCTCCAGCCCATGAACTGCGCGGCCACGCGCGTGGCGGACTCGATCGCCTGCATGGGTGTCATGCCGCGCGCCACCATGATCGGAAACTGCCGCGCGTTGAGTCCGTGCGGGAACACGCCCGCGTCGGTGCCGAACACGATGGGCACACCCGCCTTGACGGCCTTCGTGAACGCGACGCGCTGGATCTCCGTGGTCTCGGTGTTCTTGCGCAGGAATTCCTGGGGCCAGCCTGCTTTCCGGCCCTCGGTATCGATGTAGTCGCCGTTGTAGACGTCCATGGAGAGCGCGACGTGGCCTTGCTTCAGCGCGGCGGCGATGCCGGCGTCGTCGAGATACGACGCGTGTTCGATGGTGTCGGCGCCCGCGGCAATCGCCATGCGGATGGACTCCGCGCCATGCGCGTGCGCGGCCACTTTCTTGCCGACCGCGTGCGCGATGTCGACGACCGCCTGGATCTCGTCCTGGTTCATCTCGGGAGCGCCAGGCACACCACCGAACGCGAGCACCGCGCCCGAGGCGATGACCTTGAGCAGATCCGAGCCGTTGTCGATCAGGAACTCGGCGCGTTCGCGGAACTGATCGGGCCCGCGCGCGACACCGGCGTGGAAACGTTCGCTGCCTGGCGGTTCCTTGAAGTCCGGGACGAACAGGTCGCCGCCGCCGTGCGGAATGGTGAGATAGGGTCCGCTCGCCTGCATGCGTGGGCCCGCGGCCTTGCCGGAGTTGATCGCATCGCGCAGCGCCGTGTCGGTGCCGAGCGCATAGGTGCCGACATTCCGCACGCTGGTGAAGCCGGCTAACAAGGTGGCGCTGGCGTTCTCCTTCGACAGGCGCAGCGTCTCTTCGGCGGGCCGCGAGAAGTAGACGGTGAGGTCCACCGTGTCCTCGGGGCGGTCGGTGAGGTGAGTGTGCATGTCGATGAGGCCGGGCAGGCAGGTGTAGCCGGACAGATCGAGCACGGGCACGTGCGTGGACAACGCATCGTTGCGGCTCGACTTCTCCTTGATGCTCCTGATCTTGCCGTCACGAATCAACACGAGCGCATCGCGCTGCGGGGTGTCGGACACGCCGTCGATGAGTTTGCCGCAGCGGAGCGCGATCGTGCCGCTGTCGGGCGTGTACGGCACCTGCCGTACGTCCAGCCGACTGGTCTGGAGCGGCGGCGTGTAGGCGCAGGCGGCGAGGGTGGTCAGGGCGAGCAGCAGAGCCGTGGCGCGGATGGTCATGCGAGCGGGATGAATTCCTGGTTGTCGAAGTCGGGGAGTTTCATTCGGCCCGCGCGCCAGTCAGCCTTGGCCTGCTCGATGCGTTCCTTCGAGGATGAAACGAAATTCCAGTCGATGAATCTCTCGCCGACGGGCTCGCCGCCGAGCGCCAACACGGTGGAGCGGGCGGTTGCGCTAAAAGTGCTGTCTTCTCGCGGATCGAACACGAGCATCTTGCCGGCGCCGTAAGTCTGACCGCGCACCTCGACTTCGCCGGCGGCGACGTACAGCGCGCGTTCCGAATATTCATCGGGCAGGGCGGCACGCGTTCCGCTGGTGATTTCCCAGTGCGCATAGAACAGCGGCGAGTGGGTCTTCACGCCCGCGCGGAGCCCGAACGCCTCGCCGGCCAGCAGACGCGTGCGCAGTCCGCCGTCTTCGTGCAGCGGCAGCGCCGCGGCGTCGTAGTGCGCGAAGGACGGATCGGTCTCTTCGTGTTCGCGGGGCAGCGCCACCCAGGCCTGGATGCCGTGCAACGGACCGCCCTCGGAGCGTGCTTTCTCGAATCGTTCGGAATGCGTGATGCCGCGGCCGGCGATCATCCAGTTCACTTCTTCGGGCTGGATAGCCTGCTGAACACCCACGCTGTCGCGATGCATGATTTCGCCCGCAAACAGATAGGTGACGGTCGCGAGGCCGATGTGCGGATGCGGCCGGACATCGACGGTCTTCGGAAACCCGGGAGAGAAATGCTTGGGGCCGATGTGATCGAAGAAGATGAAGGGGCCGACCATGTGCCGGCGCGTGAACGGCAGTACGCGGCCGACTTCGAATCCGCCGAGATCGCGGCGCCGCTGTTCGATGACATCCATGTCTCCCGGTTTACCAGACCCGCAGCCGTGGGGGCAAGAAAATGGGGGCAGCCCCTCCTCACAACGATTTCAGGTACTCGGCCAGGTCACGTTTTTCACCGGAGGACAGTCCTAACGAGAAGTGTGAGTCGTAATGATCGATGACCGCCGCCAGCGTCGGGAAACGCCCGTCGTGATAGAACCCGCCCTTCGCGTGGGTCCACAATCCGCGAAGCGGCGTGGTGCGGTAACGCCCATCCGGAGCACGGCTCGACTGGAAGTCATCGATGCCGATCTCCGCTCCGGTGTGCATGTTCCAGCCGGGCTCGGTGAAGAGCGGGGGCACATGACAAGCCGCGCAGTTGGCTTTGTCCATGAAGATGGCGGAGCCGCGCTTCGCCGCATTCCGGTCGAAGCTGCCGCGCGGCGGCAACGGCGCCGGCAACGCGAGTTGATAGAACTGCAGCGCGGGCAACTGCGGCGTGATCAGGTCTTCGTCGGCGCGCACGTGACCGAATCCTTCGCGAGCCGCGATCGGAAAGCGTGTGGCGTCGTCGAGGCGGGAATCGATGAACGTTCCCTTGCCGTGCATCTCGAGGTTGGCCACGAAAGCGTTCCAGTGCGAGACGCCGCCCCAGCCGGTCCAGGTGTGCAGGTTGACTCCCGCGAGTCCGAAGGCCGGCGGTATCAGCACCGATGCTGACTTGCCGTCTGGCCGAAATGCCTTGCCATCGATGAACAGCGAAGCATCGAAGCGGCCGGGCCCCCAGGAGTTCAGCACGGTCTTCACCGTGGCGACATCGGCGCCGAGCAGCGCGGCGACCGATTCGAGACGCGGCGCAAGCGCGATAATCGCGCCGATGTTCAGATCGCGGTTGGCCCAGCCATCGCGCCGGAATCCGATGCCCGTGGTCAGCGCGTCGTCGACGGTCGAATGACAGAGCGCGCACTGGATTCCCATCGAAGTGATGGCGCCGCGTTCATTGAAGATGCCGGTGATGCCGACCACGGCGCCGAGTCTGAGCAGATCGAGTGTGACGGCGGGATCCTTCAGGTCGACCCTGCCACGCACGATGTCCCGTTGCAGGGAGCGTGGCAGGGCGGCGAGATCCACCTTGAGCCCGGCCGCGAGAGCGGCAGCAGGTGTTAGACCGGGTCCGACACCGCCGTTGGCGGCACCGGCGATGGCCAGATGTAGGCCGAGTCCGTCGCCCCAGAAGGTCTCGTCGCCGAACGTGGAGTAGCGGAAGGTTTCGCGGCCTTCGCGTACCTGCTCGAGCGCGTGCTTCTCCACGCGGGAAAATCGCGGGAAGTCCGTGGCGCCCGCCGAGGTCGCGACCAGTGCTGCAGCCAGCAGAATGATTCGGTGTGTCATCACGATTCCCCCGCGAGAAGTTTTCTCACTCGATGACAGTGAAATGCTCCGCGCGCGAGGAATGTTCCGGTTGACGCAATTGCGCGCGGGTTGTAATTTACCTAAAGGTTAAATAACAAGGTAACGGCGTGGCCGATCAACTCAGCACCACGTTTGCCGCGCTCGCCGATCCCACGCGGCGCGCCATCCTGTCGCGACTGACGACCGGGGAAGCTTCGGTCACGGAACTGGCGCAGCCATTCGACATGAGCCTGCCGGCCGTCACCAAACATCTCAAAGTCCTACAGCGCGCCGGCCTCATCACGCAGGGCCGGGAGGCGCAGTGGCGGCCGTGCAAGCTCGAGGCGAAGCCGATGCGCGAGGCGGCCGCATGGATGGAACCTTATCGTCGCCACTGGGAGCAGAGAATCGACCGCCTCGACCAGTTCCTGCGCGAAACGACACCGGGAGCACGCCGTTCCCGAACGAGGAAATGACATGAGCTCGCATGCAAGATCCATCAAGCACGCTTCGTTCACGATCGAACGTCACCTCAACTACGAGCCGGCGGCGTTGTTCCACGCCTGGACAGACCCGGCCGCCAAGTCGCGCTGGTTCAACGGCCCCGCGGACAAGTGGACCGAACAGGTGCGCGAGATGGACGTGCGGGTCGGCGGCCGCGAGCGGGTCATCGGCAAGTTCGCGGACGGCTCGGAGTCGCGCTTCGAGGCCGTTTACTTCGACGTGCTGCCCGGACGGCGCCTCGTCTACACCTACGACATGTACTTCCAGGGCAAGAAGATCTCGGTATCGCTCGCCAGCGTGGAGTTCGTCCTGAGAGGAAAGGACAGTCATCAGGGCACCAAACTCGTCGTGACCGAGCAGCACGCGTTTCTCGATGGTTATGAAGACGCCGGCAACCGCGAACGCGGCACGCTCGGGCTCATGGACAACCTCGAATTGGCGCTGGGCGGCGGCGACTCGCGCGTGCCGCGGAAAACCTAGCGCGGATCCGGGTACAGCGAGCTCACGTAGGCGACGACGTCGATCATCTCGTCGAGCGTGAGTTTCTCGACCACCGGCGTCATTTGCTTCGCGGCGTCGCCGGTGCGCGTGCCATTGCGGAAGGCAAGCATCTGCCGCAGCAGGTAGGTAGGCTGCCGGCCCGCGATCGGCGGAATCTTGTCGGTGCCCGTGAGCTTGGGCCCGTGGCAGGTGGCGCAGACCAGCGTCTTGACGTTGCCGGCCACCGGCGCCTGGTCGGCGGGGTTCCGGCTGGTGAGTTCCTGGACTTCGGCGCTCTTGCCCGTGGTGACCATGCGCTTGCCGCGATTGATGCTGCCGGGAGGCACATACGCCAGGTATTCCAGGCGGTCGTCGCGGCGCTCGTGGCGCACGAGTTCGTTGGTGACTTCGAGCATGCGGCCCTCGAGGTCTTCGGTGCCGCCGACTTCCTCGTAGATCCAAGCCGCGCGCTCGGCTCGCGGTATGCGCAGACTCTCGATGACGTACACGCGCCGGCGCAGTTTCTGTTGCGCGAAGTATCTGGCGCTCGCTTCGATTTCCTCTTCGGTCATCGCCTTCGCGATCTTGAGCATGTTCCAGGTCGGCAGATATTGCTCGGGCCCCGCGGGCTTGCGCGCGCCGCTGCGCAGGTCATGCAGCTGTTCCTTGAAGTACGCCTCCGGCAAGCCCGCCAGCGCGGAATTTTCCGGCCGGCCCTGGCCGGTGGGCGTGTGGCAATACGCGCAGGCCATCACGGCGGGCTTGCGGCCTTTGGCCACGATGTCCGGCATCGGCGAATGATCCGGCCGCCAGTCGGGTGGATTGAACGGGTCGTTGATGCGCGCCTGCGTGAACTTCTGCTTGCTGTCGGGAATCTCGAGCTGCTCGACGTCGTCGAGCTTCACGGGCTTGGGGTTCTTTTCCAGGGACTTGGGGTCGATGGGAAACAGCCACTCCGGCACTTCGATGGGGCTGCCGGGAACGATCGTTGGTTTGGGGGCTGGTTTGGGCGCCGCCGGAGGATCCGCGGCCATGGCGGTAGACATGAACAACGCCGCGCAAAGAATGTTGATGCCTTTCAATTCGTCACCCTCGCCAGATGTGCGCATAGTGCCACGGGCCGCATACTCGCGCCCATGCCGCGTATTTCCCGCCGGTCCCTGCCGGTCGACACCGTCGCGCTGGCGCGTTTCCTCATCGGCAAGCGCCTGGTGCACGTGAGCGCCACCGGCCGGATAGCCGGCCGCATCGTCGAAACCGAAGCCTATCCGCCCGGCGACCCGACCGGCTACGCGCGTCCCGGGCTAACTACCTCGAACGCGCCGTTGTTCGCTGTGCGCGGCACGGCCTACGTGCGCATGGTCTACGGCACCTGCCTCACGCTGAATCTGGCGTCCGAGACCGAAGGTGTGGGCGCGGCGGTGCTGATCCGCGCGCTCGAACCCACCGAAGGCATCGAACTCATGCTCGAGAACCGCCCGGATTCGCGGCTCGTCGACCTGGCGCGCGGACCGGGGCGCGTGTGCGCGGCGCTGGATATGGACCGCACGTTGTCGGGCGCCGATGTCACGGTGCACCCGCGTCTGTGGCTAGAGCGGATGCCAGGCGCACCGGCGGTGATCCAGGTGACGACGCGCATCGGACTGTCGCGCGATCAGCATCGCCGATTGCGCTTCATCGAGCGCGGCAGCCCTTTCGTGAGCGTTCCGCCATAATGCGCGTCATGCGACTGATTGCCTGCCTGTTGTTGACGAGTGCCGCGGCGCTCGCCGCGGACCGTCCCCCACTCACCGAAGCGGATTTTCGCGGCTCGCTCGGCATCGCGCCCGAAGTGAAGGTCGTCTATCGTGGCGTCGATTGCGCGCCGCTGACGTTCGAGGCGTTCTCGGAAGCCATGCTTGCTCCGGGTGTGAAATCCGACGTGGACCGCGCCGTCGACGGCAGCGCGATTACGCTCACGGTGCGGCGGCGTGGCGCGAATTCCTGTCCGGCGCCTTATCCGCCGATTGCGGTTCTTCCGGCGTTCTCACTACATGATCTCGCCGGCAAACGCGTGACTGACACCAGCCTCAGGGGCAAGCCGACGCTGATCAACTTCTACTTCGCGCAATGCGTGCCGTGCATCCTCGAGGTGGGGCCGATCAACGGCTACGCCGCCGAGCATCCGGAGATGAATTTCCTCGCGGTCACCTTCGATGAGCCCGAAGAGGCTCGCGCTTTCGTCGCGCGCTACAAATTCCGCTGGCGCGTCGTGCCCGGCGCGCAGGATCTCATCGACCGCGTGCGCGTCAAGAACTACCCGACCATGGCGCTGTTCGATGCCAACGGCCGGTTGCTCGGCACGCGGCGGGGTGGAGTGCGCGACGAGCTCGAAGCCGCCACGGTCGCGCCGCAGCTCGCGCGCTGGGTGGAGGGCCTGTTGCGTGTCAACCAGCAGGAGACCGGTGCGTTGCGGTAGGTAAGCCCATGGCCAGCCACAACACCGCCGCCGCGATTGCCGCCAACCGTTTCGGGCTAGGTGCCCGGCCGGGAGAATTGGACGGCATCGGCACCGATGCCGCCGGCTGGTTGCTGCGGCAATTGAAGCGCGCGCCGCCAGTTCTCGAGGGCGAAGGCCTGAAGCCTTCTGCCGTAACGCTGACGAAAGCCATCGAGTTACGCAAAGAGGTCGCGGCTGCGCGGCGCGAAACCAAGGATGCCGGTGACGATCAGCAGAAGGTTGCGTCCGCGCTCAAGCTGCCCGCTGTCTACCGCCCGGTGTACATCGACGAGATTCACGCGCGCCTTGCGCATTCGGTGACCACGGATCGTCCGTTCCTCGAGCGCCTCACGCAGTTCTGGACCAACCATTTCGCGGTATCGGTGGACAAGATCGCGGTACTGGGGCTCGCCGGCGCGATGGAGCGCGAGGCCATCCGGCCGCGCGTCACCGGGCATTTCCACGACATGTTGTTAGCCGTCGAAAAGCACCCGGCCATGCTGCTGTATCTCGACAACGTGGCCTCGATCGGCCCGAACTCGCTGGCCGCCCAACTTCTTGGCAAGGGCGGCCGCCGCAAGGTGGGCATCAACGAAAATCTGGCGCGGGAGATTCTCGAGCTGCACACGCTGGGCGTGGACGGCGGCTACACGCAGACCGACGTCACGACTTTCGCCCAGGCGATTTCCGGATGGTCGATTGGCGGCCAGGACAGTGGCCGCAGGCTGGCGAAACTCGTCGGCGGGAATGGAAAACCCGGCGAATTCTTCTTTCGCGGGATCTTCCACGAGCCGGGCGCCAGGAAACTGCTGGGCAAGAGTTATGGCGATGACGGCCTGAAGCAGGGCGAGGCCATGCTGCGCGACCTCGCGATGCGGCGCGAAACGGCGCGGCACATTTCCACCAAGCTCGCGCGGCACTTCATCGCCGACGATCCGCCGAAGGCTGCAGTCGACCGCCTCTCGAGCGCCTGGCTCGATTCGAAGGCGCATCTGCCCACGGTCTACGAGGCGCTGGTCGAATCGCCGGAGGCGTGGGAACGGCCGCTCGCCAAGTTCAAGACGCCCGCCGACTACATTTACTCCGCGTATCGCGCGCTCGGAATTCCGGCCGAGAGACGCCGCGCGCTACGCTCCTTCGAGGCGCTCGGCCAGCGAAGCCTCATGCCGGGATCGCCCGCCGGCTGGCCGGATGCGAGCGCCGACTGGGACGGTTCATCGGCGCTGCTCAAGCGCATCGCCTGGGCCGACCTGGTCGCCCAGCGCCTGAGCGACGCGCGCAACGCGCGTGACCTCGCGCCGCAGTTGTTAGGCGGTACGCTCACCGACGACACGGCGAAGGCCATCGCGCGCGCCGAGAGCGGCACGCAGGCGCTGACGCTGCTGCTGGCCAGCCCGGAGTTCATGCGGCGCTGAGCCGCGAGGACACGAAAATGAAGAAACCACTATCGCGCCGCGCATTCCTCGAAGCCTCGCTGTTCGCGGGCGCCGGCACGTTGATGGCGTCGCGACTCGCGTTCGCCAGCGCGCCCACCGACGCGCGCTTCGTGTTCGTGCTGCTGCGCGGAGCGCTGGACGGTTTGTCGGCGGTGCCGCCGGTGGGGGACCCCGACTATGCCGGCCTGCGCGGGCAGATCGCGCTGGCGAAGTCCGGCGAGGGCGCAGCGCTGCCTCTGGACGGGCCATTCGCGCTGCATCCCGCACTCACGTTTCTCCATCGCAGTTATGCCGGGAAGGAACTCGCGGTACTGCACGCCGTGGCCTCGCCGTACCGCGAGCGATCGCATTTCGACGCGCAGAACGTGCTCGAGAGCGGCGACCTGCGCCCGCATGGCTCGACGAGCGGCTGGATGAATCGCGCGTTGACGGCGCTGCCGGCTGGCAAGTCGCGCGAGGCCGGCGTGGCGCTGGGCGCCAATGTGCCGCTGGCCATGCGCGGGCCGGCGGAAGTGGCGTCCTGGTCGCCCACGAAAACCGCGGCACTCGATGAATCCACGCTGGCGCGCCTCACGGATCTGTACGCGCGCGATCCGTTGTTGTCGCAGCGTCTCGCCGACGCGCTGGAGAGCGACGCCATCGCGAGCGAAGCCCAGGCGGCGGCGGCCGAAGACGGCGAGGCGCCCACGATGAACGGTAATGTGGTCGAACGCGATGCGAAGGAGAAGCGCAATTACAACTCGCGTTACGTGGAAACGGCGCGCGCGGCCGCGGGATTCCTCAAGCGCGACGACGGTCCGCGCGTGGCGATGTTCGACACCACGGGCTGGGACACGCATGCCAACGAGGGCGGTGCGCAGGGGCAGCTCGCGCTGCGGCTGCGCGGCCTCGATGCCGCGCTCTCGGCATTGAAGGAATCGCTCGGGCCGGTGTGGCGCAATACCGCGGTGCTGGTCGCCACCGAGTTCGGCCGGACCGCGGCCATCAACGGCACGCGCGGCACGGATCATGGGACCGGCGCGGCGGCATTCTTGTTAGGCGGCGCGGTGGCCGGCGGGCGCGTGCTGGCCGACTGGCCGGGTCTCTCACGCGCGAATCTGCTCGACTCGCGCGACCTCAAGCCGACGCGCGACCTGCGCACCGTGATGAAAGGCGTGCTGCGCGATCACCTCGGCGTGCCGGCCGGTGCGCTCGACAGCAGCGTGTTCCCCGGCAGCGCCGCCGCGCGGCCGATGGATGGCCTGATCCGCGGCTAAATGTCTAAATGGGGTCAGACTTTCTCAGGCCTGACGGCCACCTCGGAAAACGGCGCCCGCTGGCGCCGTTCGTAAAATGGGTGCCTCTCGAATGGGTAGATTGATGAATGCCGCGGCCAGCGCCAGCGCAATGTCGGCGTACCACATCCACGAGAAGTCGCCGAACGCGGTGAGCGCCTTGCCGCCGAGCCAAGCGCCGAAGAACCCGCCGATCTGGTGCGTGAATGTCGCGAGGCCGAACAGGGTCGCGAGATAACGTACGCCGAACAACTTGCCGATGAGCCCGGCGGTCGGCGGCACGGTGGCGAGCCACGTGAATCCCAGCACGGCGGCGAACAGATAGAACGTCAGCGCGGTCTTCGGCGCCGCGAGGTACACGCCTACCGCGACGGCACGGCTGAAGTACATCGCGAACAACAACCACTTCATGCGCATGACGCCGCCGGCCCAACCCGCCGTCAGGCTGCCCGCCACGTTGGCGAGGCCGATGATGGCGAGCGAGCCTGCGGCCACTGAAGCGGGGAGGCTGCACAGCTTCACTTCCCCGGGCAGATGCGTGACGAGAAACGAGATGTGAAAGCCGCAGGTGAAGAAGCCTGCGTGCAGGCACCAGTAGCTTCGGTCGCGCGAGGCAATCGCGAGCTGCTCGCGCAGCGTGAGCGCGGTCGGCATGGGGCCGCTCACGCTGGCGGCGCCGCGTGCATCGCCGGGACTGCGTCGCACGAGCAACGGACCGGCGATGGGTATGGTGGCGAGCGCCGCGACCGCCATCGCCCACATGGCCGCCATCCAGCCGAAGCTCGCGATCAGCAGCTGGTTGAGCGGCGCGAACACGAATTGACCGAGGCTGCCGCCGGCGTTGACGAAGCCCGCGGCCACCGAGCGCCTGGCGGCCGGCACGCGCTGCGCCACGACGCCGATGAGCACCGAGAAGCTGCCGGCGCCCGCGCCAGCCGCCGTGAGCACGCCGAGCGTTGCGAGAAGCCCGAATTCATTGGTGGCGAACGGCGTGAGCGCCGTGCCGGCGGCTAACAAGAGCGCGCCCGAGATGAGCACGGGGCGCGAACCGTAGCGATCGGCAAGCCCGCCGAACACCGGCTGCGCCACGCCCCACATGAGTTGCCCCACCGCCAGCGCAAAGCTCATCGCGGCATAACCGACGTGGGTGCTCTCGATGATGGGCGCGATGTACAGCCCAAGCGATTGGCGCATGCCCATGGTCACCATGAGCACGGCCGCGGCCGCGGTCATCAGCAACAGCATGCGGCGGCTCAGCGCGGGCGACGCGTGATCAACAGCCGGTTCGCTCATCCATTGGCTTCCTGCAGAGGTCGGATGCGCATGATCTGCGACGAACCCTGAGGACGCCAGAGACAGTTCGCGCGGATTTCTATCTCACTGTTAAGCGCCGCTATCGTTTGGCGCCGTGGCCAATGGCATCTGCTGCGGCGTTGTCTGACGGATTTCTCTTTGCCAATCAGCAAGCTTGGTGCGCCCGAGCAGGGGGTGGTGCTCCCTACGACTTTCGTCGACAGCTTGACCATGCAATATTTGCCTTGACAACTATTGCAGGGACATTGAAAGCTAGCGTCCCTTCCCGGCCGATCGATCGAGTACCCATGAGCGCCACCGCCCGCCGCATTCGCGAAAACACCGACCCGGTACCGCCACCCGAGGACGACGTGCATCGCATGATCTGCCGGCAGCTCAAGCAGGTGACGAGCTCACTGGTGCGCCGCGTCGACCTGCACATGCAGCCGCTCGAGCTCACGGGCATGCAGTGGGAACCGGTTCTGATGTTGTGGCTCAAACGAGCGGACACCGTGGCGGGTCTCGCGCGCGTGAGCCAGATGGGCGTCGCGTCGATGACGCGCATGCTGGACCGCCTCGAGGAAAAGGACCTGCTGCGCCGCGAACGCAGCGAGCTCGATCGGCGCGTGGTCAACCTGAGCCTCACGCCCAAGGGAAAGAAAGCGGCCTCGAAAATCTGGCCCATCGTGGTCGAGGGCATGCACGTGCATCTCGATGGATTCAAGAAAGAAGAACTCGCCGTGCTCAACGATCTGTTGAGCCGGATGCTGGGGAATGGAGCGCGCGATGCTGAAAAGAAATAACGTCTTCGGAGCCGCCGGGCTGCTCGTCGCCGCGGCCTTGCTCGTGGCCTGTGCGAAAGACGCCGGCGGACCCCCGCCGCCCACTGAAGTGGGCGTGATCACGCTCGCGCCGCGCGCCATCTCGATCACCGACCAGCTGCCGGGCCGAACTACCGCGTACCGCGTCGCCGAAGTCCGGCCGCAGGTCACGGGCATCGTGCAGAAGCGGCTCTTCGTCGAGGGCAGCGAAGTCAAAGCGGGCGAGCAGCTGTTTCAAATCGACGCCGGCAGTTATCGCGCCGCGTACGAATCCGCCGCCGCGGCCCTCAAGCGGGCCGAAGCCCAGGCAGTCACCGCGAAACTTCTGCAGGAACGTTATGCGCCGCTGATCGCAGCCAATGCCGTTTCCCAGCAGGAGAACGATGACGCCATCGCGGCGCGTGCGCGCGCTGACGCCGACGTGGCCGCCGCCCAGGCGCAGGTGGCCAATGCGCGCATCAACGTGGTCTACACGCAGGTGCTGTCGCCCATCACCGGGCGCATCGGACGCGCACTGGTCACGGAAGGCGCGCTCGTCACCTCGGCGCAGGAAAGCCCGCTCGCCACCGTGCAGCAGCTCGATCCGATCTACGTGGACATCACGCAGTCCTCCACCGAGATGCTGCACCTGCAGCGCCAGCTCGCGAGCGGCGAGCTCACGAAGGACAACGACAACCAGGCCGAAGTCGGACTCACACTCGAAGACGGCACGGTGTACGCGGAACGCGGCCGCCTGAAGGTCTCCGAAGTGTCGGTGGATCCGAGCACGGGATCGGTGCTGTTGCGTGCCGTGTTCCCGAATCCGAAACGTGAGCTGCTGCCCGGCATGTTCGTGCGCGCCCAGCTCACGCGCGGCACACGTTCCGCGGCGTTGCTCGTGCCGCAGCGCGGCGTCTCGAGAAATGCGAAGGGCGAAGCCACGGTCATGGTGGTGGACAAGGAAGACAAGGTGAACGAACGCGTGGTCACCGCGGATCGCGCCATCAACGGTGAGTGGCTGATCACCGCGGGCCTCACGGCGGGCGAACGCGTGGTGCTCGATGGCCTGCAGAAGATCAAGCCGGGCGCACCCGTGAAGGCAGTGCCCGCGGCGGAGCAAGGCAACGCGGCGATGCAGGCGGACGTGTCCTCCGACGTCGCCAAGCGTTAACGAGAGCTCGCATGTTGTCCCGATTTTTCATTGATAGGCCCATCTTCGCGTGGGTCATCGCCATCATCGTCATGATCGCGGGCGCCGTGTCCGTGGTCAGCCTGCCGGTGCGGCAGTACCCGGCCATCGCCCCGCCCACGGTCGGCATCAACGTGAACTATCCGGGCGCTTCCGCGCAGACGGTGCAGGACACGGTGATCCAGGTCATCGAGCAGGCGCTGAACGGCATCGACAACCTCACGTACATCACGTCCGAGGCGAACTCCGACGGGTCGGCGACGATCACGCTGACGTTCGCGCAGGGCACGGTGCCCGACGTGGCGCAGGTGCAGGTGCAGAACAAGCTGCAGACGGCGATGCCGCTGCTGCCGCAGGAAGTGCAGCAGTCCGGGATCAGGGTCAATAAACCGGCGCGCAACTTCCTCGTGGTGATGGGTTTCATCTCCGCCGACGGCAGCATGAACAACGAGGACCTTGCCGACTACGTCGCGACGAACGTCCTCGATCCGCTCAACCGTACGTCGGGCGTAGGCGACGTCACGATGTTCGCCTCGCAGTACGCGATGCGCATCTGGCTCGATCCCGCGAAACTCAACAACTATGGGCTGGCCACCAGCGATGTGGTCAACGCCATCCGCACGCAGAACGTGCAGGTGTCCGTGGGCGCCATCGGCGGGTTGCCGGCGGCGCCGGGGCAAGCGATCAGCGCCAGCATCATCGGGCCCACACGTCTTTCGACTCCTGAACAGTTCCGCGACATCCTGCTTCGCGTGAACGCCGATGGTTCGCAGGTGCGCATCGGTGACGTCGCTCGCGTGGCCCTGAATTCCGAGAGCTACACGCGCGACACGAAATTCAACGGCAAGCCCGCGGCCGGCGTCGCCATCCGTCTCGCGGCAGGGCAGAACGCGCTCGATACGGTCAATGCCATTCACGCCACCATCGATCGCCTGGCGCCATTCTTTCCGCGCGGGCTCGAGGTGGCGTATCCGCTCGATACCACGCCCTTCGTGAAGACCTCGATCCTCGAAGTGGTGAAGACGCTGGTCGAGGCGGTGGTACTGGTCTTCCTCGTGATGTTCGTGTTCCTCCAGAACGCGCGCGCCACCATCATTCCGACCATCGCGGTTCCGGTGGTGTTGTTAGGCACGTTCGGCGTGCTCGCCGCGTTCGGCTTCTCCATCAACACGCTGACCATGTTCGGCATGGCGCTGTCCATCGGCCTGCTCGTGGACGACGCGATCGTGGTCGTCGAGAACGTCGAGCGCGTGATGGCCGAGGAGGGCCTCGGCCCGTGCGAAGCCACGCGCAAATCCATGGACCAGATCACGGGCGCGCTGGTCGCCATCGCGCTGGTGCTGGGCGCGGTGTTCGTGCCCATGGCGTTCTTCGGCGGTTCCATCGGCGTCATTTACCGCCAGTTCTCGATCACGCTGGTGTCGGCGATGACGTTGTCGGTGCTGGTGGCGCTGATCCTCACGCCCGCGCTGTGCGCCACCATCCTCAAGCCGTTGCCGCCTTCCGGGCACGTGGAGCACAAGGGCTTCTTCAAGTGGTTCAACACGATGTTCGACGCCGGCCGCGGCAAACACGAACGCGGTCTCGCCGGCATGCTCAAGCGCCCGCGACGCACGATGATCGTGTACCTCGCCATCGTCGCCATCACCGGCCTGCTGTTCTCGCGAATTCCGTCGTCGTTCCTGCCGGCCGAGGATCCTGGCTTCGCTTACGGACAGGTGACGACACCGCCGGGCGCTTCCAAGGAGCGCACCTGGGCGGCGCTCGACCAGGCGCAGAAGTACATGCTCGAGCAGGAGAAGGACGCCGTCGAAGGCGTGCTCACCGTCAACGGCTTCAACTTCGCGGGCCCGGGACAGAACTCGGGGCTCCTGTTCATCAAGCTGCGCGACTGGGACGAGCGCAAGAGCAAGGAGCTTTCGGTGTCCGCGGTGCTCGGCCGCGCCAACAAGTATTTCGCGGGCATCAAGGACGCGCAGGTCATCGCCATTCCGCCGCCGGCCGTGCTCGAGCTCGGCAACACCGCGGGCTTCGACCTCATGCTGCAGAACCGCGGCGGCCTCACGCGCGAGCAGTTCCTCGCGGCGCGCAACCAGTTGTTGGGCGCCGCGGCGCAGGACAAGCGCCTCGCGGGCGTGCGACCGAACGGCGTGGAAGACGCGCCGCAGTTCAAGCTCGACATCGATCGCGAGAAGGCGAGCGCGCTCGGCGTCTCGGTCGCCGACATCAACTCGACGTTGCAGACTGGCTGGGCGTCCACCTACGTCAACGACTTCATCGATCGTGGCCGCGTCAAGCGCGTGTACGTCCAGGGCGATCCCGAGTCGCGCATGCAGCCGGACGATCTCAACCGCTGGTACGTGCGCAACAAGAATGGCGGCATGGTGCCGTTCTCCGCGTTCGGCCGCGGCGAGTGGACCTATGGGCCACAGAAGCTCGTGCGCTTCAACGGTGTGCCTGCCTATCAGATCCAGGGTGGCCCCGCTCCGGGCAGGAGCTCGGGCGAGGCGATGAAGGCGATGGAGGAGCTCGTCGCCAAACTACCCGCAGGCGTGGGCCTCGAATGGAACGGCCTGTCGTACGAGGAGAAGTCCTCGGGATCGCAGGCGCCGATGCTGTATGCGCTGTCGCTGGCCATCGTGTTCCTGTGCCTCGCGGCGCTGTACGAGAGCTGGTCGATTCCGTCGACGGTGCTGCTCGTCGTGCCGCTGGGCGTGCTCGGCGCCGTCGTCGCGACGCTGGGACGCGGGCTCACGAACGACGCCTACTTCCAGGTCGGCCTGCTCGTCACCATCGGCCTCGCGGCCAAGAGCGCGATCCTCATCGTGGAGTTCGCGAAGGAGAATTTCGACCATGGCATGGATCTCATCGAGGCGGTGATGCACGCGACCAAGCAGCGTGTGCGCCCGATCCTCATGACCTCGCTCGCGTTCATGGCGGGCGTGTTTCCGCTCGCCATCTCGTCGGGTGCCGGCTCCGGTGCACAACACGCCGTGGGCACGGGCGTCATCGGCGGCATGCTGGCTTCGACTTTCCTCGCGGTGTTCTTCGTTCCGGTGTTCTTCGTCGTGATCCTGCGCTACTTCAAGGTGAAGCCGGTGACCATGAAAGTGGACGAAACGCCTGCCGACGCACCGTTCGCGGGGGCCGCATGAGCACGGCGGTGTTTCGCGGAATCGCATTCGCCGGTTCGCTGGCGCTCGGCGCCTGCACGATGGCGCCGCGTTATGAACAACCCGCAGCACCGGTGCAGGCGGCGTACGAGCACACCGACGTCGCCTCGGCCGCCGTGCCGGTCGCGCAGGCTCCTGGCGATATCGGCTGGAAGGAATTCTTCCCCGATCCCGAGCTGCAGGATCTGCTGGCGCGTGCGCTGGTCAACAACCGGGATCTGCGCATCGCCACGCTCAACGTCGAAGCGGCGCGCGCGCAATACCGCATCCAGCGCGCCGATCTCGTGCCGTCCATCGACGCGCAGGGTTCGTCGACGAATGCGCGGGTGCCGGCAAGCCTGTCGCCGACGGGCCAGAGCGAGCTCACGCGCACGTACTCCGCCGGGTTCGGCATGTCCGCGTTCGAGCTGGATCTTTTCGGCCGCGTGCGCAGCCTGCGCCGCGCGGCGCTCGAGGGCTATTTCCGGCTCGAGGAAACGCGCACCGCGGCGCAGCTTCTGCTGGTGTCCGAGGTCGCCAACGCGTGGCTCACGTTGATCGCAGATCGCGAGCTCCTGCGGCTCGCGAACGAAACGCGTGACAGTCAGCGCAAGTCCTACGACCTTACCAAGATGCGATTCGACGCGGGCGTGTCGAGCGAGATGGACCTGCAGCGCTCCGAAACCCCGTGGCGCGAAGCGGAAGTCGACATCGCTCAGCAAACGCGGCGCGTGGCCCAGGATCGCAACGCGCTGGCGTTGCTGGTGGGCGAGCCGCTGCCCGCGGAGATCGCCTCCGGCGAACACGCCATCGATGCGCAGACGTTCTCGAAGACGCTGCCCGCCGGCATACCGGCCGAGCTGCTGGTGCGCCGTCCCGACGTGCGTGCCGCCGAGCACGCGCTGAAGGCCGCCAACGCCGACATCGGCGCGGCACGCGCGGCGTTCTTTCCGAGCATCGAGCTCACGGGGTTCTATGGCCAGGCCAGCAACGATCTGTCGGCGCTGTTCCAGAGCGGCCACACGGCCTGGAGTTTCACGCCGCAGATCAACCTGCCGATTTTCTCCGGCGGCCGGAATCTCGCCGCGCTCGATCTCGCCAACGTGCGCAAGCGCATCGAGATCGCGCACTACGAACAATCCATCCAGATCGCGTTTCGCGAAGTGGCCGATGCGCTGGTCACGCGCGCGACGCTCGACGATCAGCTGCGCGCGCAGGAGGCCCTCACGCGCGCCAGCGACAACAGCTACCGGCTCGCGGATCAGCGTTACCGCGGTGGCGTGGATAGTTATCTCAGCGCGCTGATCGCGCAGCGCGATCTGTATACCGCGCAGCGGCAGCTCATCGTGACGCGGCTTGCGGGCGCGGTGAACCTGGTCCAGCTGTATACGACGCTGGGCGGCGGGTGGAAGGAATAGGCGAGGGCGCTCAGTAACCGAGCGCGAGTCCCGTGTTGCGCCTCGGATCGAGAGCGCCGTAGAAAGTCATGCCACTCACGGGTTTCGCGTTCAGCGCGGGCGCGCCGATCAGAATGGCCGCCACGTGATTCTCCGGCTGCGGCGCGATGAGCTTGTGGCCCATGTCGGTGAGTAGTTTGCGCGTGTCCGGGCTCAATGCGCGCGCTTCGACATAGGTCTCCTCTGGCAGCCACTGCTGGTGGATGCGCGGCGCGTCGACGGCTTCCTGCAGGTCCAGTCCAAAGTCGATCACGTTGAGCATGGTCTGCATCACCGCGGTGATGATGCGGCTGCCGCCCGGCGTGCCGAGAATCATCCAGGGTTTGCCATCGCGCGTGACGATCGTGGGTGTCATCGAGCTCAAGGGGCGCTTGCCCGGCTCGATCCTGTTGGTGTCGCTCTGCACGAGGCCGTACATGTTGGCGACGCCGGCCTTGGCGGTGAAGTCATCCATTTCGTTGTTGAGCATCACGCCCGTGCCCGCGGCCGTCACGCGCGCGCCGAACCAGTCGTTGAGCGTGTAGGTCACGGCGACCGCGTTGCCGAAGCGGTCGGCGATCGAGTAGTGAGTGGTGTGCGTGCCTTCGCGAGCGGCGACGCCGGGTTTGAGCGCGGCGGAGTTGCCGGCGCGGTTCGGGTCGATCTGGCCGCGCAGCTTCCCGGCGTAGCGCTTGTCGAGCAGCTGCTGCGTGGGGTTGCTCACGAACGCCGGGTCGCCGAGCAGGTGATTGCGATCGACGTAGGCGTGGCGCATGGCCTCGATCTCGAAATGCACGGCGCGCGCCGATCCATAGCCGTAGTCGCCCAGTGGATAGCCTTCGAGAATGTTCAACATCTCGCACAGCACGATGCCGCCGGAGCTCGGGGGCGGGGCGGCGACGATGTGAAACCCGCGGTAGTCGCATTCCACGGGAGCGAGCTCGCGGGTCTTGTATGCGTCGAGATCGGCCTGGCTGAGAATTCCCTTTCCCGCGCGGCTGGAGGCCACCAGTGCCGCGGCGGTTTCGCCCTGGTAGAAGCCGTCGGCGCCGCGCTGGCTGATGTGGCGCAGGGTTCGCGCGAGATCGCGCTGGCGCAAGAGGGCTCCGGCCTGCAGCGGCTGGTTGTCGGCAAGGAAGATGGCGGCCGAAGCGGCGTCCTTGCGGAAGTCGTCAGTGGCCTCGTGCAGCATGTCGACGTCACCCTGCGCGAGCACGAAGCCTCGTTCCGCCAGCGTTATCGACGGCGCGAGCAGTCTGGCGCGCGGCATCGTGCCGTACTTCGCGCGTGCGTACTCGAGTCCCGACACCGTGCCTGGTACCGCGACGGCCAGGTGTCCGCGCGTGCTGAGGTCGGGGATCACGTTGCCCTGCGCATCGAGATACATCGTCGCGGTTGCCGCGAGCGGCGCGGTTTCGCGAAAGTCGATGAAGGTCTTGCGGCCGTCGGCGAGCTGCAGCGTCATGAAGCCGCCGCCGCCGAGGTTGCCGGCCGCGGGGTAGACGACGGCGAGTGCGTAGCCCACGGCCACCGCTGCATCGATGGCGTTGCCGCCGTTGCGCAGCACGTCGACGCCGATGCGCGTGGCGTGCTCCTGCGCGGTGACGACCATGCCGTTCTTGGCGGCGACGGGCGCGGGCGACGCCGCGCGAACCGTTTCGGCGGCAATCAGGAGTACGAGGACTAACAGGCGCATGGGTTTATGCATGCGCCGATAGTAAATGGGGACATTCCTCGTTTCCTAGCAAACGGGGTCAGGCCTCACCTGAATTTGAGCCGCGTCCCCGTTTGCTAGGAAACGAGGAATGTCCCCATTATTTCTGGAGTAGGGCGCTCAGGATGGTCGGTTCGACGGGCTTGGTGAAGTGGTGATCGAAGCCCGAAGCGGCCGCGCGATCCTTGTCGGCCTTCTGGCCCCAGCCGGTCACGGCTATCAACTTCACGTCACGCTCGCCGCTATGCTCGCGAATACGGCGCGCGGCTTCGTGGCCGGAGAGTCCGGGCATGCCGATGTCGAGGATGACGACTTCGGGCTGCAGGCGAACAAACATCTCGACGGCTTCGAGTCCGTCCGTCGCCACGTCCACCTCGTGACCATCGAGACGCAACAGCATCGCCAGCGTTTCGCAGGCGTCGCGATTATCGTCGGCGACGAGAACGCGCCGCTGGCGGGGCGCGGAAATATCGGATTGCACGGGGGCAGTATTCTGGGCTGGCATTGCGCCGCAGATTAGGACCGCTCGGCCAGATCGGTGCAAGCCGGACGAATCCTACATTGCGGGATTTGTGACGGATTTGGCCACCGCCTGCATGTTTGCGCAGATGCGGGACTCGCCGACGAGCGCGGGAATGCCCGCCGCCTCCAATGCGCCGCGCAGCTCGTCGTGGACGCCGCAGAGGATGACCCGTACGTGGCGGCGCTGGAATCGCTGGATGATCTCGGTCAGCGTGTGGATGCCGGTCGCATCCATGAATGGCACGCGCCCGAGCCGTATCACCACCGTCTCGACGCCGAGCTGCACGCGTTCCAGCGTGCTTTCCAGCTTCTCGGCGGCGCCGAAGAAGAAGGGGCCTTCGACACGATAGACGAGCACGCTGCGCGGCAGTTTGACGCCTTCCTCCGAGTCGTCGTCGAAGGCCTGCTGCTCGACCCGCACCGATTCCGCCATGCGGCGCATGAACATCAGCGACGCCAGTACCACGCCGACATTGACGGCCACCACGAGGTCGACGAACACGGTGAGCGCGAAGGTGATCAGCAACAACAGGCGATCGGAAATCGGTGCGGTGCGCAGCAGGCGGGACACGTGGGGTAGGTCGGCCATGTTCCACGCGACGAACCACAGGATGGCGGCGAGTGCGGCGAGCGGCACGTGCGCGGCCAGCGGCGCGAGCAGCAGGATCACCAGCAGCAGGAACACCGCGTGCACGATGCCCGCCACGGGACTGGTGGCGCCGTTGCGAATGCTCGTGGCCGTGCGCGCGATGGCGCCGGTGGCCGCGAAGCCTCCGAACAGGGGCGCGATGATGTTTGCCGCACCCTGGCCGATGAGCTCCTGGTTCGAATCGTGGCGGGAGCCGGTCATGCCGTCGGCGACCACGGCGGTCAGCAGTGACTCGATGGCGCCTAACAACGCGATGGCGAACGCGGGACCGACCAGCTGCAGCAGGTCGGACAACGACAGAGCCGGCCACGCAAAACCGGGCAACGCCCGCGGAATGCCGCCGAACGCGCTGCCGATGGTGGCCACGCCCGCGAACTGTCCGTAAGCCTGCACGCCCATCGCGACCAGCATGGCCACGAGCGGTGTCGGCACGCGCTTGAGGAAAGGCACGCGCGCGAACCAGCGGCTGCCCGCGACGAGTATGGCGAGCGACAACAGCGCGATCATCGTGGTGGCGAAATGCAGGTGAGGCAGCTCGCGCAGCGCGGCGATGAGCTTTTCGTGGAAGTGCATGCCCGTGGCGGCCGGATGGAGGCCCAGGAAATCCTTCCACTGTCCGGTCCAGATGATGACGGCGATGCCCGCGGTGAAACCGACGATCACGGGGCTGGGAATGAACTTGATCACACTGCCCAGTCGCGCCAGACCCATGACCAGGAGGATGCAGCCCGCCATCACCGTGGCCGCCTGAAGCCCGGCCATGCCGTACTGCGCGGTGATGCCGGCCAGCACTGCGATGAAGGCGCCGGTAGGTCCCGAGATCTGCACGCGCGTGCCGCCGGCAATCGACGTCACGAGGCCGGCCACGATGGCGGTGTAGAGACCCTGTGCGGGCGTTGCGCCCGACGCGATGGCGAACGCCATGGCGAGCGGCATGGCGACGACACCGACGACCACACCCGCGACGATGTTAGGCATCAGCTGAGCGCGCTTGAGCAGGCCGGCGCGATGCGCTTCGAGAAGGGCGATCATGGGGCTTCGATTATGCCGTCGGAATCGTCCGACACGGCGACCGCCGGCATACGTATGGCACCGTATGGAACCCAACGCGGTACTGTGCGCGCATGAATACCGATGAAGCGTCCCTGCGAATCTCCCCATCGCCCGTCAATCCATGGCTCGCGCTCGCGGGCTGGGTGGCGCTGTGTGCGATCGCAGGTGCGATCGGCGCCGTCGCGTCGATCGACGCGAAAGAGTTCTACGCGTCACTCGATCAGCCCGCCTGGGCCCCGCCGGCACGCGTTTTCGGGCCGGTCTGGTCACTCTTATATATGTGCATGGCCTGGGCGGCCTGGCTCATCTGGCGGGAACGCGGCTTCTCGCGCGCGCGAGGTGCGCTCGGACTATTCCTCGCGCAGCTCGCGTTGAACGCACTCTGGTCCTGGTTGTTCTTCGGATGGCACCGGGGCGCGCTCGCGTTCGCGGACATCCTGGTCCTGCTGGCGCTGATCGTCGCGACCGTCGTGGCGTTCGCTCGTATCCGCAAGGCGGCGGCTTGGTTGTTAGCCCCGTACCTGGCGTGGGTGAGCTTCGCGGCGTTTCTCAACTACTCCGTGTGGCAGAGGAATCCCCTGCTGCTGTAGCCGCGAGTCACGCCCCGGCGCATCCGTTCAACAACACTTGCGCATGGCTGTCTTGCTCTGCGTGCCCACCAGGCTCTCGCTGCCAGGGGGATTCAGCGGCAGATAGCTTTTCTCCGTCGCCGGGACCATCAGGATCAGTCCCTGTCGTTCCTGCTCGTGCGTGACGTCGATGGTGGCGATGTACACCGGCGCCAGCAGCCTCTGCGCCTTGCGCTTGGACAGGCTGATGTACCCGAAACGCAGCCCGTCGCGTGCCTCGAACCTGGGCTCGGTGCGAGCCTGGCCAAACTGCTGCGACAGCTGCTGGGCAATGGTGCGCGCCGCGCGTTCGGGCGCCAGCACCTTGACGCGTTCCAGTATCTCCAGCGACGGGCCACGCATCAACGCCGACACCGAATCGAGCGCGCCATTTCCGGCGAGTTTCACCGCGACGGAAGCGGGTCCGTACACCGGGATGCCTTGTATGTAGTGTCGATACGCGCCCACCGCACGGCACAGGACCGTGTCGGATCGCCGTCCCTGGCGATCCTCGCCCGCCGCCTTGATCTGCCACAACTTCTCGAATGTCAGCGACTCGTTGCGGCCCAGTTGCTCGCGCACGCCGAGCGCGGCGACGAACTTCTCACTGCGTTCCATGAGCTCGTTGCGCGAGGGAGCTTCCTTGAACAGGTTGTCCATCGGCGCCATGCCACTCGTCAGCCTGAATGCTCCCGAGGCATGAAAGATCTCGGCGCGCGCGCCCTGCGGCAGGCGCACCAGCGTGTGGTCATCACGAGTGCTCCACTCGCCATGGTCGTACTCCTTCTCGCATGCCTCGCCGCCCGCGCGCAGCCACTTGCGCAGACGACGCTGCAACTCGTCCACCGACCAGCGACGCAGCTCGAAGATCGAAACTTCGGAAGGAGCAGCGGCCTGATCCGATGCCTGGTTCGACATCAGGTGATCCATCAGCATTTGTGTGTTCATGGCTCAGCCCTCCGACCAGCGGTAGAGAATGCAGGCTTGCTGATTCGGCGACAGGTCGGGCTCCACGTTGCCGTGGCCCCAGAGGTGATCACGGTTGAGGTAGCTCAGGTCCCAGCGGATGTTGCCGTTGTTCCAGGTGGCGGCGTCACCGACACAGACGGTGATCGGGTGATTGTCGACCCACCAGTCGGAGACGCCGTCGTGCCAGGCTTCGCTCACCGTGTCGCCACTGATGAGGTTCTGGCCGATGTCTTCACCGCATTCGTCGGTGGTGGTGCCGTCGTACATGTTGTCGTAGGCGCCACAATAGATGTGCAGACGCGCGAAGATGTTCCAGAGCCCGCCGACGTTGTTGCGATCGACGGTCTCGCACGAGAAGGCCATCACCCACTCGGAGTTCCAGTTCTCACCGAGCTGCCACTTGCCGGAATAGGTACGCCACTTTCCAGCACATTGGGATCCTAAGCTTAGAATTCCACGTGGACAAGTTGTCGCG